>Ga0256407_10013966_pt1 | contig 10657 bp, 3 predicted proteins | sample RumenRJG_04DNA_FD_193489 | JGI IMG/M metagenome (GOLD analysis project Ga0256407, IMG submission 193489) | Bovine rumen microbial communities from Lethbridge, Alberta, Canada - RJG_04 | ecosystem: Host-associated > Mammals > Digestive system > Stomach > Rumen | place: Canada: Alberta | collected... | reverse complement strand
TGTTCTTGTAATACAGATTAATCATTTTTCCATAAATTGATATTTTGTAATATAATTTCCATATTAATCTCCAAAATATAATATTATTATTATTTATTTTAAATTAAAGTTATAAATATGTTTAAATAAAAATAATTTAATGTTTATTATTAGAATTTTTATTTTATTAAAAAAGAATTTAAATATTTTTAAATTAAGAAAAATATTACTTTTTTTAAATATAATTTTACAATAATTAAATAAATTTTTAAAATAAATTAGATTCGCAAAATTTGCATTTCATTTCTGAATTTTCATTAATTTCATTTAATTCACCACAAACAGAACAATTAATTATACATTTATCCATATCAACATCTTTATTAATATTATTATTTTCATATTCTCCTCCTATTAATTTATTATTAATATCTATATTTGGTTTTTTAATATTTATATTATTATCATTGATTTTTGAATTATTTGATTCTAAAACTAAAATTTCACTTATTTTATTTTTTTTTAGATAATATTTCATTTCATAATCAATAATAGAATCATAAATTAAATTAATTTCACAATCAATATCAGAAATAATAAAATATCTTATTAAACTTTTATAAATATCTTTATTTTTTGAAATACATTCATCATATGATTTGATTTTTCTTATTTCATTATATTCATTTATATATTTTAAATAATAATCAATATCATTTAAATTTATTTTTTCATCAATTTCATCTGGAACATATTCAATTATTGATTTGAAAACTTTAAAATTTTGATTTTCATTATTAATTAAAGATGTATTTTCAAAAATAACAAACATTTTTTTTTCATTAATCTTTTCATTACTATTTAAATAATATTTTTCTTTGATTTTTTGAATTAATTCAATATCTTCTTTAGCATTAATTACATTTTCATCTTCTTTTTTTTCTTTTAATAATTTAGTCTTTTCAATTATATTTTCACATCTATCAATAAAAAATTGAATAAAATTATTATTAAAATTATGTAAACTTGGTAATTGAATTAAATATTCAAAAACATTTTTAGATTTTAAAATAAGATTTAAAAAAGATTTTGCAATACTAACAAAGTCTTTATTAGAAGTAAATAAAACAGATATTTTTTGAAGAATACTTTCTTTATCATTATCAATAATACTATAAAATTTATTACTTAATTTATTTTCATCAATATTTAAAATAGGAATACCTAATAAAATTTCATTTTTAATTTTTTCAAATTTTTCATCTTCATTATTATTTATTAATATTTCATAAATTAAATTAATTGACTCAACTGCTTCAGTAGTTGTAGAAATATTATTAATTTTCTGAGAAATATATTTTAAAATATTATCAGAAAATTCTTTTATTTTATTATCAGAATTATAATTTTTATTCATTTGAAGTGATATTAATTTTCCAAGTGAATAATTATTATAATTATTATCAATAACTTTTTTATAAAATTTATCACATTCAATACATTTTGAATCAATAACAGATAATTTTTTATTTAAAGAATATTCATATAAAATGGATATTATTTCAATTAATGGTTCAAATCTCATTTTTATATTATTAAATTTTGTTCTTTTATCACCTTGATAAATTGGTGATTCATTTCCTAAAATAAAATCAATACATTTACTAATTAATTTTTTTTCATAAAAATAATTTTTCATTTTTTCACTTCCTTTAATTAAATTTAATAAAAATAAATTATAATAAAACATAGAATTCCATTTTTTTGATAATTCAACTGGAATAATTGAAAGAAAAAATTTTATTATTTTATTTGTTTTTTCAATATTAATATTATTATCAAATGATTCACAAAGGGCTTTTGATATATAATTTGAAATTGATATTCCTAAATCTCTATCTTGAACAAGTAAAAATGAATTTAAAATAATATCTTTTTTTTCATCTATGTAATTATCAATAAATGATGATAATATTTTTGGAGATAATTTATATATTTCAATTAAAATATTTGAAATTTGTTCTAAATTTGATTTAAAATAAGATTTTACAATTATTGAAAAAATAAATGAATTTATTAAATTTATATATGAACCTATTTCGTCTTCTTTTGATTTATCTTTTTCTAAAATTAATTTTAATTCTAATAAAATATTTTCAATTAAGTTATTAAATGTTTCACTAAATATTTTTTTATCATTTCCAAATTTTATATTATCTTCTTTTATTTCTTTGATAAATGGAATTTCAAAATTTTTATTTTTGTTATTAATATAATCAATTGCATCTTCATAATTTACTACTTTAACATATTCTTTTTCATTATTCAAAAAAATAATTTTCCCTTCTTTATCTACACTATTAATTTTGTCATATACATTTTTTTCATCTTCAAAAATTTCAAAATCTCCTTTTTTATTTTCTTCATTTTTATTTTCTTCATTTTTATTTTCTTCATTTTTAATTTCTTCATTTTTATTTTCTTCATTTTTATTATCCTCATTTCTATTATCCTCATTTTTAATTTCATCATTTTTATTTACTTCATTTTTATTTTCCACATTTTTAATTTCTTCATTTTTATTTTCTTCATTTTTAATTTCTTCATTTTTAATTTCTTCATTTTTATTATCCTCATTTTTATTATCCTCATTTTTATTTTCCCCATTTTTAATTTCTTCATTTTTAATTTCTTCATTTTTATTTACTTCATTTTTAATTTCTTCATTTTTATTTTCCTTTTTTTTATTATCCTCATTTTTATTTTCTTCATTTTTATTATCCTCATTTAAATAATCTTCATTTTTATTTTCTTCATTTTTATTTTCCTTATTTTCCTTTTCCTTATTTTTAATTATATCATCATTAACAATATCAATTAAAATAACATTCTTAATTTTTTTTTCATAAATTAACATATAAGCACTAGCGCCATAATCTTCATTTAAAGAATTTTGATCTTTATTTCCTCCAAACATATCATGTTCAAAATCAGGTCTAATATATTCATTAACATCTTTATCATTAAATTTAAACCAAGGGCCATTTTCATCTTTAGTTTTAGTATTAATAAAAGAATAATAATGACCAAATTGAGCTGTTCCAGAATGTACAACAACACCAATTAAATTATATTCATAATTATCCATATTTTTTTTATTATCTTCATTTATATTTCTATCAGTTGTATAATTTTTTATATTTATTTTTCTTTTAAAAGCAATTTTTGAATTTATTTTTTCATTTTGATAAGTTTCATAATTAAATGCAATTCTTTGTAAATGTATTATTAAAATATTTGGTAAATGTTTAAGAAGAATATTTTTAACATGAGTAATTTTAATATTACATTTTTCACATTTATAATCTTCAATATTTTCTTCACTTATAAATTTATTTAAACAATCATTTAAATTATGACAATTTTTAATATCAAGTGAAATATAATATATTTTTTCTTTTTTCAAATTTACATTTCCACATTTTGAATTTTTACATTTTATACTTTGATAAATTACTCCTTCAAAAATACTATTCATTAAATATTTATATTTAGTACATTTTAATGAATTTTCAATAAGTTCCATAAATCTTAATAAAAATTCCTGTGCATCACATTGAATATTTATATTTGTTGGATTTCCATCATAATCTTTAAAACTAAAAACAAATGATTCAGGTGAATAAAATTTTCTATTTGAATTATTTAAATATGAAAACATTTTTTGTAATTGATATAAAATATTATCTGTATTATTTTTTTCTGTTTCTACTGTTAATATTATTTTTCTAAATAATGGTATCATAAAAAATTGTTGTATTACACTAATCATATAACATATTGAACATAAATTATGAATTCCTAAATAACCATTTGAAGATTTACTTTCTAAATATGGATTATAATCTTTTTTGTTTTCTTTATTTATTGATAAGTAATTTGTTAAATTTTGGATTTTTGGTTCTGTTAAAAATAATTTTATATTTTTTTCTGGATTTTGAGATATTAATAATGTTATTATTTGAAATAATCTATTTATGTAAGTTATTGATTGGTAATTTGAAAATGATTTTTCTTTATCTTTATTAGGGTCTATTATTAAATAATTTTCAATTATGAATTTTAATATTTTGTCATTTTCAAAATTATCTATTTTAATGTTATCATTTTTAAATATTAAAAGAATATCTTTTATTATTGTTAAATAACCAGTAAAAATAACTTCTTTAGGTATATTGTCAATATCAAATAAAATTTTTATAAAATTATTTAAAATTTCTGTTAATTTTTCTTTTTTTGTTTTTAATCCTATAGTAATAATATTTTCATAAAAAGAAAATATAAATTTAGTATTTTGAATCTTAGATAGTGATTCTATATTTAATATTTCATTTCTTGCACTTACTTCAAAATTAACTAATAAATCTATTCTATCTTCATTAATTTGATTTAAAATTAATTTATTAGAATAACTTAATTGATTAAGACAAATATAAATATTTTCTTTATTTAATAAAAGAATATTTCTTAAATATACTTCAAAAATATTAATGTCATCTTTAATATCAATAAACATTATTATTGTTATTAATTTTACAGAAGTTTTTATTATATCATATAATTGAATATAAGCTTTTTCTCTATCTGATAAATCATTTAAAATTTTAAATATTTTTAATAATATTTTATTAAGTGATATTTTATTTAAAATATCTTTTTGTTGTTCATTAAAATTTAATTCATATTTTTCGATTTTTTTCTTTTCATCATCAATTTCTTTGTAATTATTTATAAAATAATTTAAAAATGCTGAATCATTAATAATATTAATTAAGCAATTATAAATAATTATTATACAAACAGAAATATATTGAATATAAGAATTTGAATAATTTTCATCATAATAATTGATAAAATCATTAATTAATAAATTTAAAGAATTATTAATAAAATAATTTTTCCAATTTTTATATTTTTCTTCTTGTTCATTATCTTTTTTTTCTAAAATAGATAATAAAATTTGATAATAATAATTCTTAATATTAATATTATTTTCCTTAATAATATTTTCATAATTATTTTCTAAAATACTATTATAAATATCTTTATTAGTTTGAAGCATTTGTATAATTTTATTTGCCTTTTCACTTATATCATTATTTTTACTATTCATTAATTCAAAAATTACATTAAAATATTCTTTATTACTACTTAAAAAAGCTCTAGGCATATAATCACTTTTATCATTTTCAATATAATTAATTCCAGAATCATTATCAAGATTAGCATTACTTTTTTTTAAATCATATCTATAATCTAAATTTTTAATATGTGTCCAAACTGTATATTCTTCTTTATTAATTAAATCAATATAATATTTTATATAGTCATTAAATGATAATTTATCATCTTTATCATTATCATAATTATGAAAAATTTCTAAAACTAATCTTTCTGAATTATTATAATCATATGTTGCTGTTTGAATATATTGTTTAAATATATCTTTATCCATATAATCATTATATGAATAATGATAAAAAAGTTCTGTAAATACTGCATTTGCTCTATCAGTTAATAATAATTTATTTTCTTCTAAAAGAGGATATTTTATTATTGATTCAAAAATATTTTTTTTCTTTTTTAATTTAATTTCTTTAATTGAAATTTCATTTGAATCTTCATTTAAATTAAATATAGAAGATAATAAATTTCCATTTAATTTATTATTAATTTCATTTAGCATATTTCTATTAAGTGCAATTAATATAATTGGAATATTTAATTCTTTTGATATTTCTTTTTTTAGATCATATATTGTAGAAGTATTGTATAATTTTTCATTTATATATAAATCACTTCTTGGATTATTATAAAATAAATTAATAATTTTAATATTAATTGGAAATTTTTTAATTATTTCACTCTCAAGAGAAATCACATTTGCAGTACCATAAAATTCACTATAATAAATTAATGATAAAATAACTTCTAAAATTGATTTTATATTAGTCTCATTTTCCATATCAAGAGATTTAAATGAATATTGTACTAAATCATTCCAAATTGAATATCTTTCTTCTGGAGAAAAAGTTCTTAATTTAAAATTAGATAATAATATATCAATAAGTGAAGTCATTGAGAAATTTATTATAATATTCCATAAGATATTAAAATGTCTATATTGAAGTGGATTTAATTTTTCATTTATATCTGAATCTTTTGTATTATAATCAATAAATAAATTGTAAAAATATTTTATTAATAAATTATCTATTATTTCTTTATCTTGAATTTTTGTACAAAATTTTTCTAATTTATAAAATAATTTATCATATGTTGGATATATATCAATAAAATTTTTTTTATGTAATTCATTTATCCAATTTAAAAATTCATTTCTATATTTTATTTTTTGAATATCAAATACAAAAATATCAAAAAATTCAATAATTTTATTTTCATTTATTAATTTTTTATAATCAGTAACATTTAATATTGTAATTATATTATTAAAAACTTCTTTATTAAAATCATTTTCATTTTCAAATGTAGTTTTACAATAATTTATTACTCTTTGAATAAATTTATTACTTCCATTATCTTTTGAAAATATTTCAAAAGATAATTTATAACATATATCATTATGTTTTTTTTCATTTATTGAAATAAGTAAAATAGATAAGAATTTAATTAATAAAATAATATTTGAATTCTGTTCATAAAGATCATCAGTTATTTTTGTTGAATAAAAAATATATAAAGAAGTCATATCAACTGAATCTTTAGCATTTTGCATTACTGAACAAAAATTTCTCATATAAGAATAAACATTTTCATTTTTCTCATTTGTTAAATAAACATATAAATAATCTAAAACATCTCTTGCTATTTTTTTAAATGAATTATTATTATTAGTTTTTGAAGTTATATTAGTTAATAAAGTTATATCTTGTTCTGTTAATTGATCATAAGTAATTGATGTTATTTTATTTATGATACTTAATAATAATTCAAATGACATTAAATCTGAATTTTCTTCTAAAATTGAATATAATGAATTTAAAATATCTTTATTATTATTTTTATTTGATAATATATAATTATATATTTTATCAATATCTCCTTGATCAATTAATTTAAATCTAAATAAACTTTTAAAAATCTCTTCTCCTTTTTTCAATAATTCAATATGAATATTGGTATTATTAAATAATAAATCAATAATATCACCATTTTCATTATTTAATAAAAATTGAGTTATTTTTAATATTTTTTCATTAGATATTTCTTCTCTTGTATTTGAACGAAGAGAATTTGATAAAATATTTAAACCAAGTAATTTTTTTTCAAAAAAATCACTAAAATTAAAACAATTATAACCAAATTCAACTTCAAAAGGACCAATAATTGGATCAATATCAAAATCATAATATGCAAGTAGCATAATTTCTCTTATTCTTTTAAATAATTTATCAATTTCAACTTTTGAAAATTGTTTAGTTTTATCCATTGAAAAATTCTTTAATATTTTAATAAATGAAGGAATTAAAATATTTGGAATATAATTTTTCATAAAATGAACATTTAAATTTTTAAAAAAAGAATAAATTAAATCAATTGATTTAACAATATATTCTAAAGGTGAATTTTCATTTATAGTATTATTTTCAATTAATTTAATAATAAAATAATTACATATAGTAATATATTCCATAGAATATTTTTTATTTTCACTTAAAGGAATAACATAATTTAAATTTCTAAATGGAATATGCATATTATGTTCATTAAATATTTTATTTTGTGAAGGACTTTGAGGATACATTTCATAAAATCTAATATCAAAAGATTGTGAATTAATAATTCTTATTTGAGGACTACAAATATTAAATAATTTATTATATTGGCGATCATATCCACAATTAATTTTTTTTTCTAAATCCTTATATTGATAACTTATATGTACATTTTTCAAAATTCGACCTGATATATAACTTTTCATCCAATTATCACCTATATCTAAACAATCTATTAAATCATCTTTTTTTAAATTATTTCTCCATTCAATTTCTTCATCATTAGTAAAAGTATTTTTTGGTTTTATTTTAAATGAATTTTTCTTTACTTTTATTATTTTTTCATTATCTAATAATAAAGATAACACTATTTGATTATTATTTATTGTAATTATTTTTCCTTGAGTCCACATATATTTATTATCTTCATCATATAAATAATCAACTATATCATTTTCTTTATATTCATGTTCTTCAATTGGGAAAAAAGTATTATAATATTTATCTAATAAGTCATTTAATGAATTAATTGATGATGATTGAATATAAAAATTACTTTTTGATGAAAAAATATCTGATAAAAAATTTAATTTATTTAAATCTTCTGGTTTAAATTTCATTGATGTAAATAAATCAATAAAATATTTAAAGAAATCAATTTGAAGTGATATGGATATTTTATTATTAAGTAAAAAAAAAAATAAATCATCTATATTTTTATATGTTATTATTTTATTTTGAAGAAGATTATCAATATTTGATTTTATATATTCAATCATATCTTCTAATACAAATAATGATTTCTCATTTCTTAAAGTTTTAATTAGGGATTTAAAATCTTTTTCTTCTTTTTTACTTATATTATTTGAATCCATTTTAATTAAAATATTTAGTAGAATTGTAAATAGTTAATAATATACAAAAAATAATTTAAACATGAAAATAAAATTTATATTTTATTTTATCATTATTTCATTTAAAAATACAATATTATCAAAAGATATAATCATATTTAATTTAGTAAAAAATGAAATGAAAATAAATGATATAGATATATATTATGAAGGAAAGAATTATAAAAAAGTAAATTTTATATTAGATACAATGTCATTTTATACGATATTAAAAAAAGATAATTTAAATACAAAAATATATAAAGAAAGTAAAATAACATATGTGGCAAATTCTTATAGAAGTTTTTCAGGTAGAAATTCATATATTTCATTTATAAAATCAAATAATGAAAAAAAATTATTTCCAATTAGTATTTTTACAATGTTTAATTTAAGAAAAAAAAATATTTATTTAAATTTAAATAAAATAAATTTTGATGGAATTTTTGGATTAGCTTTAAATTATTCAAGTGATATTGCAGTTGAAGATACATATTTTTTTGGTGAAGATAAAAAATATTCAATTATGAATTATATATATGAAAAAAAATTTATTAATAAAAATATTTTTAGTATTAATGATAATTATTTTATATTAGGGAAATTAAATTTAAGTAATAATATTAATTATTGTTATTGTGATGATAAATTGGAATTTTCATATAAATATTTTTTTTGGAATTGTTGGATTAAAGGAATTAAAATTGAAAATAAAAATTTTAATATTAATAATGTTTTTGTTTTGGATAGTTTAGTTAAAGGAATAATTTTTCCAGAAAAAATATTATTGAAATTAATTGATATTATAAATGATTATTTAAATAATAAAATTTGTTATTTATTTGAAACTGAATTTTATTGTTTATTAGATTTAAATTTGAATACAAATTTATCAATTGAATTAAAAGAGAATTTTAATTTAAATTTTAAAATGAAGGATTTATTTTATAATTATGAAATAAATAATACAAAAATATTAAAATCTATTATATCATCATCAAAAGATAGTTCAACTATAATTATTGGAAAATTAATTTATGATTATTATTTTGTTGAATTTGATTCAGAAAATAAAAAAATTGGTTTTTCCAATTTTATAAATATAAATAATATTTCAAAACATTTTTTTTATAATAATAAAAGTATTTTATTTAATAATAAAATTATAATTATAATAATGATATTTTCAATATCAATTTTATTTTTAGGAATATTAATTAATTTATATACTGAAAATTCTATTAGGTAGATTATTTAATATAATAATAAATTTCAAGTAGAATATTAATTATATAATATCATCATCTAAAATTGTTTTAATAAATTCCTTATAATTAAAATTTTTATTTGTTTTATCAAAAATTGCTTTTCCCATTAATTCATTAAATTCATTTTCATTTAATTTATTCCCAAAAGAACAAATTGCTTTTTTAAAATAATTAACATCAATATAACCTGTATTTTCTCCATCAAAAAATTCAAAAGCAGAAATTAATTCTTTTTCTTCTTCTTCTTTACTTTTTTTATTTAGGATTAAATTATCATATAAATCAAAAAATTCTTTAAATGGAATTTTTTCTTTTTGATTTGAAGAAATAAAATTTTTAATTATTTGAATATTTTCATCATTTAACATTATTCCTAATGCTTTAATTAAATCAATTAAATCATTTGAATCAATTGTTTCATTATTTTCTTTATCAAATAATTGACAAATTTCATAAACATAATTTTCATTTTCATTTGAATTTTTTTTTGAAGTATTTTCTTTTAAATTTTCTTCATCTTCTTCTTCATTACTATTATTACTATTTGAATTATAATTTTCTGTCATTTAAATTTTCTATTTTTTAAATTATATTTTAATTTTTTTTTTTTTAAATTTATTTAATTAATTTTAAGTTAATTATTACAATTTATTTAATTCATTAAATATTAAAAAATGGAAAAAGAAAATTTTATATCAAAAAGTAGTTTATTGAAATT
>Ga0256407_10013964_pt1 | contig 10658 bp, 10 predicted proteins | sample RumenRJG_04DNA_FD_193489 | JGI IMG/M metagenome (GOLD analysis project Ga0256407, IMG submission 193489) | Bovine rumen microbial communities from Lethbridge, Alberta, Canada - RJG_04 | ecosystem: Host-associated > Mammals > Digestive system > Stomach > Rumen | place: Canada: Alberta... | reverse complement strand
CCACCTTTGCCTTGAAGAGTTCCATATGCTCGTGGCTGACGGTGAAGTGTACGTGAGCCTCACCGTTAGAGGCAGCGTAAAGTGCACCTTCCACCAGATGCTCTTCCATCGGGGTACGGGGACCCTCAGGATATTTATGGAACAGCAACAAACCCTTGGGCAGCTGTCCGTAGTTCAGACCTTCAGCCTTCAGCATATTGGCAGCCACAGCCTTGTAGTTGCCTTCAGCAATGAGTGCCTTGATGCCCTTACCCTCGTTCTTCTGACAGGCAGCGTCGAGTGTCTCGTAGAAAGCAAACTTCTCGATGGAGTCGAAATATTTCTTCTCGAAGTCAGTTGTGGGCACATCGTAGTCGGCATCCACAAAGGCAAACATGTTCTTGAACATGCGGCTGGCAGCACCTGATGCAGGTACGAACTTCACCACACGCTTGCCCTCAGCCTTATAGGCATTCCAGATATCCTCATACTGCTTACGTGCAGCGGCGTCTGGGGCGATGATGCCACGTCCGATGCCAGCGGCAGCTTCTAGCTTCAGGAATGGAAAGCCGGTTTTGAACTCATTCAGTTGGTTCTCAATCTGCTCCTGGGTGATACCCTTCTGAGCAATCTGTTTCAGGTCTTGCTGTGATAACATAACTCTCTTCTGTTTTAGTTTGAAAATTTTGTGCAAAGGTACTAATTTTCTCCAAAAAATGCGAAGAATTTCAGAGAAAATTGTACCTTTGCCTCAAATTTCATGGATAATGGCAGATTTATTCGGTTTTACATATAACGAGAAGAGGCAGATGGCTGACCAGACGGCACAGATCCTCGAAGAGGAAATCGGCTTAAAAGGCGATGCCATCCAGGCTGTTCATCTGATTCCTGAGATTGAGGATGGAAGGATCACCATCGAAGAGGTCGAGGAGCAATATGGTCCTCAAGTGTCCCGCATCCTTCATGGCCTGAACCGCATCCAGCAACTCTATCAGAAGAATCCTGTGGTGGAGAGCGAGAACTTCCGTAATCTTCTGTTGTCCTTTGCCGAGGATATGCGTGTGATCCTCATTATGATTGCCGATCGCGTCAACCTGATGCGTCAGATCCGTGACACTCAGAATACTGAAGCTAAGATGGAAGTGTCGCAGGAGGCTGCCTATCTGTATGCGCCGCTGGCTCATAAACTGGGTCTCTATAAACTGAAAAGTGAACTCGAAGATCTCTCACTGAAGTATATGGAGCACGATGCTTACTATATGATCCGTGAGAAACTGAATGCCACGAAGGCGGCTCGTGATGCCTATATCGAAGCCTTTATCAAACCTGTAGAGGAAAAGGTGAAGGCTGCAGGCATCAACTGTCATATCAAGGGCCGTACGAAGTCGATCCATAGCATCTGGCAGAAGATGAAGAAGCAGAAGTGCGGCTTCGAGGGTATCTACGATCTCTTCGCCATCCGTATCATCATCGACTGTCCTGAGGATAAGGAGAAAATGCAGTGCTGGCAGGCTTATTCGATAGTCACGGATATGTATCAGCCCAATCCCAAACGTCTGCGCGACTGGCTGTCTGTACCCAAGTCGAATGGCTACGAGTCGCTGCATATCACCGTACTCGGTCCTGAACAGAAATGGGTGGAAGTACAGATCCGAACCGAACGGATGGACGAGATTGCCGAACGTGGTGTCGCCGCCCACTGGCGCTATAAAGGCGTGAAGGGCGAAACGGGTCTTGATGAGTGGCTCACGGGCATCCGTAATATGCTGGAGCATTCCGATGGTCTGGAAGCGATGGACCAGTTTAAGATGGACCTTTACGAAGATGAGGTCTTTGTGTTTTCGCCTCGTGGTGATTTGCATAAGTTCCCCATGGGGGCAACGGTGCTCGATTTTGCCTATCATATCCACTCGAACTTAGGCAATCAGTGTACGGGTGGGCGCATCAACGGCAAAGTAGTGCCCATCCGCTACCAGTTGAAGAGTGGCGATCAGGTGGAGATCCTGACATCTGCGAACCAGAAACCGCGTCAGGAATGGCTGTCGATTGTGAAATCGTCACGCGCCAAACAGAAGATTCGTCTGGCCCTGAAAGAAACCCGTCAGCGTGATGGACTTTTCGCCAAGGAGATGCTGGAGCGGAAATTCAAGAACCGTAAGATTGAGCAGGACGAGGCCACCATGTTTCATGTCATCAAGAAGTTGGGCTTTAAGGAGGTCAGCGATTTCTATAAGTCCCTTGCTGAAGGCATGATTGATGTGAACACCGTCATCGAGAAATATGTCGAACTCAAGGAGAGTGAGAAGACCATTACCGGTGATAATCTGGCACGTTCCGCAGCAGAGTTCGACCTCGACAGTTCTAAATTCTCAAATCTCAATTCCAATCTGGCGGACGACACGCTGGTGATCGACCGTAACCTGAAGGGACTCGATTACCAGTTGGCACGCTGCTGTCATCCCATCTATGGTGACCCGATCTTCGGCTTTGTCACCATCAATGGAGGCATCAAGATCCATCGTCAGGACTGTCCCAATGCACCTGAGTTACGTCGTCGCTATGGCTATCGTGTGGTGAAAGCCAAGTGGAGTGGGAAAGGGGCCTCGCAATATTCCATCACCCTGCGTGTGATCGGAACCGATGATATCGGCATCGTGAACAACCTCACGAGTATTATCTCCAAGGACGAACGACTGGTGTTACGCTCCATCAACATCGACTCCCACGACGGTCTGTTCAGTGGCAATCTGGTGGTGATGCTTGAAGATACCTCCCGTCTCGAACAACTCATCAAGAAACTGCGCACCGTGAAAGGTGTCAAACAAGTAGAAAGAATATAAAATAATAACCATATCAACAATTATGAAACGACTTTTCTATATCTCACTGGCACTCGTGCTGATCTCTACTACAGGTTGCAAACGTAATAGGGCAGAACGACAGTATGAACGCTATCTGAGCGACTCTAATCGTGTGGAATTCGTGACACCGGCAACTGATACGGTTGTGGTTGAGGAAGAAGTAGAAGAGGATGATCCAGCTGCCAGCGAGACTGACGGCATTTTCGCTATTCCCGATACACCCGAGCAGCGCGATGTGAACATGAAATCCAACTCCGAAGAGATCGAGGAGATTATGTCTGGTACTGACGTGGAAAAAGAAGCCGCTGCCAAAGACAAGAAGAAAACCGAATAGACTCCTTTCAGCCTATTCCCGATAGATCCAGGCCAGCAACTTGTTCACCCATTTGATGGAGAACCTGAACCATCGATAGGTGCTCTGTTCCTTTCCGCCAAAACGTAGGATAAAATCTCGGAACGGATTCTTCGAGAAAGGCAGTCCTACGTCCATAAAGCACATATGCTGGTAGCCTCTGTCGTAGGCATCTTTCATCGTGTCCCAGATCGTCAGCACGTCAGGGTGCAGATGCATATAGGTCTTCCTTCGGAAAGCCGAATACCACAGATAGGCATTACCCTGAGAATAGGCACAGGCGGAACAGCCGATCACCTTCCCGTGATACTTGGTGACAAACAATCGTGCGTTGTCGCAGTCCTTCATCTGTCTGAAGAAGGTATCGTCGGGAATAAAGCGTTTGGGCTTCAGGATATTATGACGACGCAGAAGTTTTGAGAATGCCTTGAAGTCCTCTTCCGTCGAAACCACCTCCGTCCTGACACCTCTTTCGTGCGCCGTATCGATGCGCTTCTGCAGTTTCTCGGTGATACGTTCCTCTGGGGCATGACTATGCAGTGAGTTGTGGATACTCATCCAGTTGATAGGGTAGTAGCCCAACTGTTTCAGTTGCCGATAACCGAGCATCTTCTGACTCAGGTGACTCACTTCTATATATAAGGTACGTGTATTCAAAGCCTGAGTCAGTGCCCCCAGCATCTCTCCGAAGAGTTCTTCCTTAGGGTATTCACTCTCAGCATACTCGCCTTCGCCCAGCACGCGGCAGTGCACCAACAGGAACGGTGGGAAAATGAATGTCCTATATCTCAGGAAACCGAGCATATGACTTAAAATCCGTCCTTGCTCGTCCTCCACCACAACCATATACGGCTTTTGCCTGGGAGTCTTCTGCAGAAACTCAAACAACTGTTTGCTGTGGAAGAAGTTACCTCCCTCCACCTCTGGCAGATCCTTACTTTTCCGATAAATGGTTGTTTTTAGTCCATTCATACTGCAAAGATAATGTAAAATTTCTATAAAGCAAAGATTATTCGAAATATTTTATTATCTTTGTACCCAAAATATACTAAAATTATGACTTCATTCAAAGATTTGGCGCAGCAGCGCCGTAGCCATCGTAAGTTTACGAACGAAGAGATTGATCCAGAGGACTTGAAGTTGATTCTTCGAGCAGCCTTGATGTCACCCACCTCTAAGAGTCAGCGTGCCTGGCAGTTTGTGGTAGTGGACGATAAACAGGATCTGGAGAAACTCGCTGATGCCAAGAACCTCGGTTCACAGTTCCTGAAAGCTGCTCCTGTTGCCATCGTGGTGTTAGGTGATCCCATGCAGAACGACTGTTGGGTGGAGGATGGTTCGATTGCAGCTATCTCAATGCAGTATCAGGCTGAGGAACTCGGACTTGGCTCGTGTTGGATACAGATGCGTGGACGTGGACTCGATGATGGTACACCAGCCGATACCGTGATTCGTGGCGTGCTGGATATCCCCGATAACCTGAATTGTCTCTGCATTCTGGCAGTTGGTCACTGGACCGATGAGCGTAAGCCTCAGGATGAGGAGAAACTGAAGTGGGAGAATGTTCATCTGAATAAATATTAAAAGGTAAAAAGGTAAAAAGTGATTAATTACGATCTGACAAAGATAAAGGCCATCATCTTCGATATTGATGGTGTACTCAGTAGTGAGACGATTACGCTCAGTAGTGAGGGTCTGCCTCTGCGAACGGTGAATATCAAGGACGGCTATGCCATCCAGTTGGCGATGAAGTTAGGCTTGCGTATCGTGATTCTGACAGGTGCGAATGTCGCCAGTGTCAGAGTGCGCTATGAAGGACTGGGCGTGGAGGATATCTATCTGGGCTGTGCCGTGAAGATTGAGACCTATAACCAGTTTATTGCGAAGTATGGCTTGAAGGATGAGGAAGTGATGTATATGGGCGACGATATCCCTGACCTGGAGATTATGCGCAGGGTGGGCTGTCCCGTCTGTCCGAAGGATGCTTGTCCGGAGATTAAGGAAGCCAGTGTGTATATTAGTGACCGTATCGGTGGTCACGGTTGTGGGCGCGATGTGATCGAACAGGTGCTTCGTGCGCAAGGGAAATGGGTAATGAATGCCAAAGCCTTCGGATGGTAAACCCTTCGACAGGCTCAGGGACCGTAAAATAATGGAGTTAAAGTATAAACTGATATTAGCCAGTAACTCACCGCGACGGAAGGAACTGCTTGCGGGATTGGGAGTGCCTTTCGAAGTAAGGGTGCTTCAGAATATTGACGAGCATTATCCTGAGAATCTGCCCGTGAATGAGGTGGCCCGTTATATCGCCAAGGAGAAGGCGGATGCCTATCGGCGGATTGTGGCTGCTGATGAACTGATCATCACGGCAGATACAGTGGTGATTGTGGGTGATGAGATCTTAGGCAAACCTATGGATGAGGCTGATGCCGTGAGGATGCTCCGCCTGCTCAGTGGACGCACGCATCAGGTGACGACAGGTGTCTGTCTGCTCACAGCAGAGAAGGAGCGTTGCTTCGACGTAACGACAGATGTCACCTTCAAGACACTGACTGATGAAGAGATCCATTACTATGTGAATCGCTATCGTCCGTTCGATAAGGCTGGTGCCTACGGTATTCAGGAGTGGATCGGCTATATCGGTGTGACAGGACTAAACGGCAGTTACTATAATGTGATGGGACTGCCCGTGCAACGCATTTACCAAGAACTTACTAAACATTATTAATATTATGATGAGGAAAACGTTATTAACTATCATTTCTGTCTGTGCTACTGTGACTGTTCAGGGACAGATTACAAAGCCCGCCATCCCACGTGATGCTGCTTTGGAAGCAAAAGTAGAGAAGACACTGGCCAAGATGACACTCGATGAGAAGATCGGTCAGATGTTGGAGTTGAATCTTGACGTGATGGGCAAGATGACTGTCGAGAATGCCAAGGTGGATCGCGAAAAAGTGCGTTCTGTCTTGCAACAGTACGGCAGATCGGAGGCAGAGGTAAACGATATGCTGAGTAAGACTGATCAGCAGATCATCGACATCTTGGGTGCCTTCCCTGTAGATATCTATCAGGGTGAGACCCGACGTCTCTGGAAGATCAACGAGGTGATGCTCGATACACTGATCTCGAAGTGGAAGGTGGGTTCAATCCTGAATGCCCCAGGTTCCAGTGCCGCTACGATGGAGCAGTGGCAGCAATGGATCCCTCAGATTCAGGAGAAGTCGATGAAGTATTTGGGCATCCCCGATATCTACGGTCTGGATCACAACCACGGTGTGACCTATGCTGTAGGTGGTACCCTCTTCCCGCAGCCTATCAACCTGGGTGCCACGTTTAATCCAGAACTGGCTCGCAGAGGTGCAGAGATTACGGCTTACGAGAGTCGTGCAACCAACTGTCCTTGGGTGTATAACCCAGTGGTGGATCTGAGTCGCGATCCCCGTTGGCCTCGTGTGTATGAGAGTTTCGGTGAGGACCCCATCGTGAACGCCAAAATGGTGGTGGCAGAGATCAGAGGATATCAGGGTGATGACAACAATCATATCGACCAGTATCACGTAGGTACCAGCACAAAGCACTACTTCGCCTATGGTGCCCCCTGGACTGGAAAGGATCGTACACCTGCCTATCTCTCTCCGCTGATGATCCGCGAGAAATATTTCGAGCCCTTCAAGGCTGCAGCCCTTGCCGGTACGTTGACGATGATGGTAAACTCGGCTTCTGTGAATGGTGTTCCCCTGCATGCCAGTTATGAGTATCTGACCAAGTGGTTGAAGGAGGATCTGCAGTGGGATGGATTCTTGGTGACCGACTGGGCTGATATTAATAATCTGTACTCGCGCGAGAAGGTGGCAAAGGATAAGAAAGATGCGATCCGTATTGCCATCAATGCTGGTATCGACATGTCGATGGATCCCTACAGCGTGGAGTTCTGTATCCTGCTGAAGGAGTTGGTCAATGAGGGTAAGGTGCCCATGAGTCGTATCGACGATGCCGTGCGTCGTATTCTCCGTGCGAAGTATCGTCTGGGTCTCTTTGAGAAACCGAATACCGGTGGCAAAGGCTTCGAGAAGTTCGGATGCGACGAATTTGCCAAGGCTTCTCTTTTGGCTGCCGAGGAGAGTGAGGTGCTGCTGAAGAACGACGGTATCCTGCCTCTGGCTAAAGGTAAGAAGATTCTGCTCACAGGTCCTAACGCCAACCAGATGCGCTGTCTGAATGGTGGTTGGAGCTATACCTGGCAGGGATCAAGAACGGAGCATCTCTCAGAGAAATACAATACGATCTACGAGGCACTTTGCAATAAATATGGTAAGGAGAACATTATCCTTGAGCAGGGCGTGACCTACAATGAGGATGGGGCCTACTACGATGAGAACGAGCCTCAGATTGACAAGGCTGTGGCTGCTGCCGCTCAGGCTGACATCATCATTGCTGCCATCGGTGAGAACTCCTATACGGAGACACCTGGTAACCTGACAGATCTCTGGCTTTCTGAGAACCAGCGCAATCTGGTGAAGGAACTCGCCAAGACGGGTAAGCCTATCATCCTTGTACTCAACGAGGGTCGTCCCCGTTTGATTGCTGATATCGAACCTTTGGCAAAGGCTGTGGTGGATATCCTGATTCCAGGTAACTATGGTGCTGATGCCCTGGCAAACCTGTTGGCTGGCGATGCCAACTTCTCTGGTAAGATGCCATACACCTATCCGCGTGAGATCAACTCACTGAATACCTATGATTATAAGGTGAGTGAGGAGGTCGGTACGATGGAAGGTGCCTATAACTACGATGCGAAGGTGAGTCTGCAGTGGCCCTTCGGCTTCGGTCTCAGTTATACCACCTACGAGTATTCAAACCTGAAGGTTGACAAGGCCCAGTTTACTGATGATGATGTATTGAAGGTGACTGTGGATGTGAAGAATACGGGAGCTAAGGCTGGTAAGGAGGCTGTGCTGCTTTATTCAAGTGACCTTGTGGCTTCTGTCGTGCCTGACAACAAGCGCCTGCGTGACTTCACGAAGATCGAACTCCTGCCAGGTGAAGTGAAGACTGTCACTTTCGAACTGCCAGCCAAGAGTCTCGCTTTTGTAGGTGCCGACGGCAAGTGGACACTCGAAGAGGGTGACTTCGTGCTGAAAGTAGGTGATCAGACAGTGAATGCTGCCTGCACGCAGACAAAGGTTTGGGATACCCCGAACATTTGATCCTTCGGCAGGCTCAGGAACCTATGAAAGATAAGGATTGTACTGTAGTTCCTCGGCAATGGTGGTCTTCGGACCATGACCGCTATAGACCACTGTGTCAGCAGGGAGTTTGGCAATGACTTTCAGAAGACTGTCCATCATCTCTTCATAACTGCCACGATCGAAGTCGGTACGTCCAATACTCATACGGAAGAGGGTGTCGCCAGTAAAGGCAATGCCCTCTTCTTTATTATAGAAGGTGACACCACCGGGTGTATGGCCTGGGGTCTTCAGTATCTCAAAGGAGTGATGACCGAAAGTGATCGTCTCGCCCGCTTCGAAATAATGACCTACCTCCGGGTACTGACGATGCAGAGGGAAACCGATCATCGACCCAAACTGGCCTGGCAGATCGTTGATGAGGTAGGCGTCATCTGCAGAGATCTCTACCTTCAGCCCATAGGTCTCGAAGATGAAGTTATTGCCGAAGTTATGATCGAAGTGTCCATGCGTAGCCAACAGATGAACGGGTTTCAGCTGCTGGGTTTCGATATAGTTCTGAATGGCCTGGAACTCTTCTTCATAATAGGCGCCACAGTCGATAATTACACACTCGCGGGTATCATCACTCACCACATAGGTGTTCTCCTGTAACTGGTTGCATGGAAAGGTCTTGACGGTGATCATAACTTTCAGAATTAGACGGGTAGATAAATCACAAATTTCTCCTTAAACCACTCCTCACTGAAGAATCCGCTGATGTCTGTCAGTTCCACGATATGGTGGAAGGGACGGGTCTCTGCCTGCAGATCGCCACCCTTCAGACAAATGATGCCGTTGGGTAAGGCGTTGCGTTGTGGTTTGGCGATGTTTTTCCTGACGATCTTCTCAAGGTCGGGTAATGCCATCACGGCACGACTGACCACAAAGTCATACTTGCCTTTCTCCTCCTCACCTCTCAACTGTACAGGGTTGCAGTTCTTCAGACCGATGGCCTGGCTTATCTCCTGAGCCACACGGATCTTCTTGCCTGTCCCGTCGATGAGTTTGAACTGGCATTCCGGGAAGAGGATCGCCAAGGGGATGCCTGGGAAACCGCCACCAGTTCCGAAGTCCAGAATCTGAGTACCAGGACGGAAGTTGATGATCTTGGCAATCGCCAGCGAGTGGAGCACATGATGTTCGTAGAGGTTGTCGATGTCCTTACGTGAGATGACGTTGATCTTGTCATTCCATTCACGATAGAGGGCATCGAGTTGCTCAAACTGTTGCAACTGTGTCTCCGTGAGGGTGGGGAAGTATTTCTGTATCAGTTCTGCCTTTGCCATGAGGATCAGTGCTTAAACGAGGGGTTCAGTATCTTGCTGACCTCGCTATAGGTGATAATAAGTTCGATGGAGCCGACAGCATAAGGTGCAATCTCGTAGGGATTATAGACAAAGGTGATCGTCTCATCGTTGAGGATGAAGTTTTCCGACGGGAAGATATCCATCGAATAGAGATAACCCGCTTCCTTCAACTCATTCATGGAGTTGAGGCCCGTCTTTGACTTCAGGGCTTTCAGCAACGTGTTCTTCAACTCAGTCTCATAACCTGGTGCAAAGAGATCAGCCAGAGTGATCTGCTTACCTGTCGCGATGTCGAAGTTGAAGGTGATGAGTTGGTTGATGCCGTGAGCACCTCCTTCGTAATAATCGATAGTAGCCAGATAGGTCAGCGTGTTGGCTGTACCTGGCTGGGTGGTAGCCTCTATGATATAGTGGTATTCATACCAGGCTTTCTTCGTGGTGTCGGCACGATCCTGATTATACAGGGGCAGCATCGTGTTCTTGTAACTGGTGGTATAGTCTTCGGCAAACTTCTCTGCCGCCGTCTGTAAGTCGCGCTCCCCTGATTTGTTGAGGAGTCTTGACATCAGCGCCTCATTGATGATCTGGGTACGATCGCCGTTCTCAGCAGTGGGCTGAAGCAGTTTCAGGTGTACCTGACATCTGGGTGAGTTCTCGTCATTAGAGAGCATGACGGTCTTATCCACAGTGATGGTCTCGAAGTTAAGACTGGGCTCATCAGTCCCCTTGCAAGCGAAGAGCAACAGGGGCAATAATAATAGCAAATAGTGTTTATTGTTGCGCATATATATCATGATTTTCGGGCAAAATTACACTAAAAAGCCCAAAAAAGCAAATTTCTCGCAAAAAAATACTAATTTTGCACCCAAATTTTAATAGACATGGATCAGAAAGTATTCAAGGCAGCCCTTTTCGACCTCGATGGCGT
>Ga0256407_10013960_pt1 | contig 10660 bp, 7 predicted proteins | sample RumenRJG_04DNA_FD_193489 | JGI IMG/M metagenome (GOLD analysis project Ga0256407, IMG submission 193489) | Bovine rumen microbial communities from Lethbridge, Alberta, Canada - RJG_04 | ecosystem: Host-associated > Mammals > Digestive system > Stomach > Rumen | place: Canada: Alberta | collected... | reverse complement strand
GGAAAGGTTATCCTTACCGAAAATACCGAAGCTGCGGTTGATACGCTTAAGGATAAAGGTTCTGTAGAGGTGATGGATATGATAGATACGAAAACCGATATCGTATCTTCCGATAAGGCTTCTGTGGTTATTGATAACAGTGCGGCCGTAGAGACTGATCCTTTGGAGAATGTTTTAGCGGGAATAAAGGAATTTGCAGAGAAGGGCGAACCCTTGGATGCTGATAACCCGAAGCTTTCGGAAACCGCACCGGATGAGAGAGCGCGCGCCTTAAACACCGGTCAAAATAATACACCGGCAGAAGGCCTTAAAAATCAAATGATCGATCTTCTTAAAGAACATAATGCACCGGAAGCTCTGATCAGATCCTTTGAAAAAGTGACACCTGACGATACCGGCATGATGAAGGCTGCGGGAGAATTCTTAAAGATGCTGGACGAGAATGCTCCGGCTCTTAAGAATGACTTCTTAAAGGGTGATATAAAAAGGATGTTGTCATCCGATGACTTCAAGCAGACTGCGATAAATGCATTAAAGCAGAGCTTGTCGCTTACGCCTGAGGAAGTGGCCGATAAATCCAATGTCAGGGAACTGTATCAAAAGCTTGATATGCAGGTTAAAAATCTTACCGGGATGCTGAGCAATATCGCCCATCCCGAATCATCCATGATGCAGAGTCTTGGCCAGATGAACCAGAGTATGGATTTTATGAATCAGATGAACCAGGCGATGCAATATGTTCAGATCCCTCTCAAGATGGCGGGAGGAGAAGCGACGGGAGATCTCTTCGTATATACGGACAAAAAGAGTCTTGCGGCTAAGGACGGGAATGTCAGCGCCTTACTTCATCTGGATATGAAACATCTGGGGCCTCTCGATGTATATGCATCCATCAACAGCGCCAATCATGTAAATACCAAGTTCTATCTTGAAAGTGATGAGATGATAGATTTTATCGCAGAGCATATCGATATGCTTACTTCAAGGCTGGAGGCGAGAGGTTATCATACAAGTGCCGATATGGTCACAAGAGATAAATTAAAAAGTACCGGCGGTGGGGAAAGACCGGTGAAGGATCCTGAGAATTCAACGGTTATATCACAACAGCGATTCGATATGCGGGCATGATAAATGGCAGATACTAAGAAACCGAAAAGAAAAACAGCGATAGCGCTTGAATATGATCCGGAAGATGCGGCTCCCAAGATCCTGGCTTCCGGCCAGGGTGTTATTGCGGACAAGATCATCGAGAAGGCTAAGGAAGCAAAGATACCTGTTCATAAAGACGGGAGACTTGCGGACACTTTATCGCGCCTTGAGATAGGTGAGATGATACCGCCGGAGCTTTATGAGGTTGTTGCAGAGATCCTTGTATTCGTAGATGCCATGGATAAGATTAGGGCGAAGATGGATAAGGCGGGTAAACTTCCGCCGCGTAGGAAATAATATTGTAAGAAGGTAAAAGTTACGGGATCAAATAACAGAAAAAAAGGAAATGTTTTTGAGGATAAGGCCGTTGCTTATCTTGAGCAAAAGGGCTGCGAGATACTGGAGAGGAACTACAGGAACAGATCCGGAGAAATAGATATCATCGGAAAAGACGGGAGTTATCTTGTCTTTTTTGAGGTGAAGGCAAGACTTCGTGAGAATGCGGGGTATGCCGCAGAGGCAGTAGACCGGAAAAAACAGGGGATCATATGCAGAGTATCCGATCACTACAGGATGTCTGCAGGTCTCGGAGGAAACACACAGATAAGATATGATGTGATCGCAGTCGACGGGGAGGAAATTAACTGGATAAAGAATGCTTTCGATTATACAGGTAAGGCATTTTGATTTTGCATTATATCTGCGCGTGTGATAGAATTAATTCGTTTTGTTGGTTGGTTTATTCGGATTAAATCATCCGAAAGACAGGAGTAATATTTTGAGTAATAAAAGCGTTGAAAAAAATGAACAGAAAAGCGGTGTATTTACTGTATTGTTTTTTATAGCACTGATCCTTTTCATAGTAGCGGCTGCAGGTTGCACATTATTATTTGCGGGAAAGAAGAGAAGTGATAAAGCATATGCCGAGCAGCTTGCTCAGCTCCTGGCGAGCGTTGAACAGACAACTTCCGAGAATGTAGCTCTGGTACAGAAAAACAGCGAACTAGTGGATCAGATCAATACGCTCTCCGGTAATACAACAGGAGCGCAGGACCCGGGAAGCGTAACAGGTCAGGATCCGGACGGTGAGGGCGATGCCGTTACAGAGATCAGGGAACGTGAGCCCGGTGAATATGAGATAGATTTTGAAAGTCTTATCTTCCGTCCTTATGAAGACGGAAAGTATAAGGATTATTGCAGATCCGAAGATGAATATGACAAGATGGTATATCAGTTCGGAAGCATGTATTCGTATCCTACGGATGTAGTATTTGCAGGAGACAGTCTTATCGCAAGATGTGCCTGGAATGAGATCTATCCCGGCATGGATGTGAAGAACAGAGGCATCGGCGGAGATACAGTAAACGGATTCATAGCAAGACTTGGACAGATTGAGAATACAAAGCCTTCAAAGCTTTTTATACTTATCGGTGTCAATGATATTCTTGCAGGCGCCAATCCCGATGTGATGAGAGGCAGATACAGCGATCTCATGAATGCGCTTGATGATGAGTTCGAAGATTCGGATACTGAGATATATTTCCTTTCTCTTCTTCCTGTCGGAGCAGGTGTGATCGATCATTACGGACTCTCTGTTGACTGGTTTACAGAGACCAATGCATCACTTAAAGAGATGTGTGAAGAGAACGGATATACATTTATAAATGTTTTCGATACTCTCGGAAACGGATCCGGAACTCTTACCGACGATCAGAGTATTGACGGTATCCATCTTAAGGGCGAGCAGTATGAAAGGATCAAGGAGATCCTCGATCCATACGTACTTGATGATGCGGATTCCGAAGACGGCGATGACGACGCTGATGAACCCGACGACAATGACGACGATGACGATTCCGATGATGAGGATTAATTATCGGAACAGATTAGTGATTTAAGTATTACCCGGAGGTTTAATTATGGGAATTTATGAAGAATTACAGGCCAGAGGCCTTATAGCACAGACAACAGATGAGGCTGAGATCAGAGAGCTTGTAAACAGCGGTAAGGCTGTATTTTATATCGGTTTCGATCCTACGGCGGACAGTCTTCATGTAGGTCATTTTATGGCACTTTGCCTTATGAAGAGACTGCAGAGCGCAGGAAACAAGCCTATCGCCCTTCTTGGCGGCGGTACCGGTATGATCGGTGATCCTTCCGGAAAAACAGATATGCGTAAGATGCTTACGGAAGAGACTATTGCTCACAATATCGAATGCTTCAAAAAGCAGATGAGCAGATTCATTGAATTCGGCGAGGACAAGGCAAGAGTCGTTAACAATGCAGACTGGCTCCTTAAGCTTAACTACGTTGATCTTCTCAGAGAAGTAGGACCTCATTTCTCCGTAAATAATATGCTTCGTGCAGAGTGCTACAAGCAGCGTATGGAAAGAGGACTCACCTTCTTCGAGTTCAACTACATGATCATGCAGGCATACGATTTCTACACCTTATACCAGAAGTACGGATGTAATATGGAGTTCGGCGGAGATGACCAGTGGTCCAATATGCTTGCCGGTACAGAGCTTATCAGAAGAAAGCTCGGCGGAGATGCATATGCTATGACCCAGGTTCTCCTTCTTAATTCTGAAGGTAAGAAGATGGGCAAGACAGAGAAAGGTGCTGTATGGCTTGATGCCGAGAAGACCAGTCCTTTCGAGTTCTACCAGTACTGGAGAAATATCGGTGATTCTGATGTTCTTAAGTGCATCAGAATGCTTACGTTCCTTCCTCTTGAGCAGATCAGCGAGATGGATGGCTGGGAAGGCGAGAGATTAAATGAAGCTAAACAGATCCTTGCATGGGAGCTTACAAATCTTGTTCATGGTAAGGAAGAAGCTGATAAGGCTAAGGAAGCGAGCCTTGCTCTTTTCTCAGGCGGCGGAAATTCCGAGAATATGCCTAAGACCATCATCAATTCCGAGGATCTTCGTGACGGAAGAGTTGATATCGTAACTCTTATCTGCAAGGCAGGTCTGGCTTCCACCAGATCCGATGCAAGACGTAATGTTGAGCAGGGCGGTGTTACGGTTAACGGTGAGAAGATCATAGATCCCAAGACTTCTTTCGCGCCTTCAGATCTTGAGTCTGATTTCATTCTCAAGAAGGGCAAGAAGAACTTCATGAAGTATACTTTCGGAAAGTGATCTTAGATCCGATAACGAATTACTATGCTCCGGATACGACATTTTTTGCCGCAGCCGGAGCTGTTTTATAGAATAGGGATCCGGGCGGAGAGATCCCTGGAAACTTTACAATGCCTTGTGGTTATTGTAAAATCAAGCGGTAAGGACCTGTCCGGAGGCGGTATTAAAGAGGTAAAATGGGTAGAAAAAGAAAACCGGTCGTAGCCATCGTCGGCAGACCGAATGTAGGAAAATCGACACTGTTCAATGTACTTGCCGGAGAGAGATTATCCATAGTAAAGGATACTCCCGGAGTTACAAGAGACAGATTGTATACAGATACAGACTGGCTGGATAAGGAATTTACTCTTATTGATACAGGCGGAATAGAGCCTGATTCTAAGGATATCATCCTGTCTCAGATGCGTGAGCAGGCACAGATCGCCATAGATACGGCGGATGTAATAATATTCCTTACCGATGTGAAGCAGGGACTTGTGGATGCTGATCATCAGGTGGCTGTAATGCTCAGAAAATCAGGCAAGCCGGTTGTTTTAGCTGTAAATAAGACCGACAATTACAACAAACAGATGGCTGATGTGTTTGAGTTCTATAATCTCGGACTCGGCGAGCCATATGCGATCTCTTCGGCCGAAAGAACAGGTATCGGTGAGCTCCTTGATAAGGTTATCGAGTATTTTCCCGAGATACATGATAATGATGAAGAAGATGATGAGACTGTCAGGATCGCCGTTGTAGGAAAGCCCAATGTGGGCAAGAGCTCCATCATCAATAAGCTTATCGGTGAGAATCGTGTGATCGTATCAAATATCGCCGGAACTACCAGGGATGCGGTTGATACCAAGGTAAGACATAACGGTAAGGATTACATATTTGTTGATACAGCCGGACTCAGACGCAAGAATAAGATCAAAGAAGATCTTGAGCATTATATGATCGTAAGGACCGTGGGTGCAGTTGAAAAGGCTGATGTGACCGTACTTGTTATAGACGGTGCCGAAGGCATTACCGAGCAGGATGCGAAGATCGCCGGTATCGCACACGAGCGTGGCAAGGGAATGATCATTGCGGTCAATAAATGGGATGCTGTTGAGAAGAATGACAAGACTCAGAATGAGTATAAGAAGAAGATCCGCAATATCCTGTCATTCATGCCATATGCTGAGATCATTTTTATCTCTGCACTTACGGGACAGCGTCTGCCAAAGCTTTATGACACCATTGATGCTGTTGTGGCCAATCATGCCATGAGAATCCAGACGGGTGTGTTGAATGAGATCATGACTCAGGCAGTTGTCATGCAGCAGCCTCCTTCGGATAAGGGAAAACAGCTCAGGCTTTATTACATAACTCAGGTATCGGTTAAGCCGCCTACCTTTGTTATATTCGTTAATGACAAGGAATTGATGCATTTCTCATATACGAGATATATTGAGAATCAGATTCGTGACGCATTCGGATTCGCCGGAACTCCTTTGAAGTTCATCATCAGGGAGCGGAGCGAGAAGAACGCCGGTATCAAGTGACGGACGGGTAAATTAAGCTATGAATTTTATTGCTGTGAGAATAATATGTCTTGTTGTCGGATATCTCTTCGGCATGTTTGAGACTGCATATTTTGTGGGCAAAGCTTACGGTGTTGATATCCGGAAGCAGGGATCCGGTAATACAGGTACTACCAATACTCTCAGAGTGCTTGGTAAGAAGGCCGGACTTTATGTTTTTCTCGGAGATATATTCAAGACCATTTTTGCCGTCCTTATCTGTTATTTTATCTTCAGAGAGATGTTTCCGGACAGGATATATCTTATAAAGCTATATGCGGGACTTGGAAGTGTTCTCGGTCATAATTTTCCTTTTTATCTTAAATTTAAAGGCGGTAAGGGTATCGCCGCTACCAGCGGAATGATACTTTCTTTTCACTGGATGTATGTACCGGTTGACCTCCTGCTTTTCTTCGGAACATTTGCGCTTACAAATTATGTGTCTTTAGGTTCACTTATATTGATGGCAGGATTTTTTATACAGACCGTGATCATGGGTCAGCTTGGAGTGTTTACCGGTTTCGGCGGCGCTGTGATCCATGCGGAAGTATTATATGAGATGTATGCTGTCGCATTTATAATATCGGCACTTGGTTTTATCAGACATCGATCCAATATAGTTAAGCTCGCTCAGGGAAATGAGCGTAAAACATATTTATTCAAAAAGAATAAGGAGGAGATACGGTAATGGCAGAAATCGGGGTTATAGGAGCTGGAAGCTGGGGAATAGCTTTATCATGGCTGCTTACGAACAACGGCCACAAGGTTACTGTCTGGTCTGTAATCGAAAGCGAGATCGAGATGTTGAAGACATCTCATGAACATAAAGACAAGCTTCCCGGAGTAAAGCTTCAGGATTCAATGCAGTTCACCACAGATCTTGAGAGTACATGTAAGGATAAGGATCTTCTTGTATTTGCTGTTCCTTCTATCTTTACAAGAAGTACCGCAAAGCAAATGAAGGACTTCGTTAAAGAAGGGCAGATCATCACAAGTGTTGCAAAGGGCGTAGAAGAGAACTCTCTTATGAGACTCTCCGAGATCATCAAAGAAGAGATACCTCAGTCCAGAGTTACTGTTTTATGCGGACCCTCACATGCAGAGGAAGTCGGCAAGGGACTTCCCACCACCTGTGTTGCAGGTGCTGACAGAAAATCTGATGCGGAATTTGTTCAGAATCTTTTTGCTTCAGATGTTTTCCGCGTATATACATCTCCCGATATGCTGGGAATGGAGCTTGGTGCGGCGCTTAAGAATGTAGTTGCACTTGCTGCGGGAATGGCTGACGGAATGGGATTCGGAGATAATACCAAGGCTGCTCTCATCACCAGAGGAATGGCTGAGATAACAAGGCTTGGAACGGCAATGGGTGGTGCTGCAGAGACATTTGCCGGTTTGACCGGTATTGGTGATCTCATAGTTACCTGTGCCAGCGTTCATTCAAGGAACAGGAAGGCCGGATATCTCATGGGTCAGGGAAAATCTGCAGATGAAGCCATGGCTGAGGTCAAGATGGTGGTTGAAGGCGTTTATTCCGCTAAGGCTGCGTTACAGCTTGCAAAGAAGTATAATGTTGAAATGCCTATCGTTGAGCAGGTAAATGATATCCTGTTTAACGGAAAGACACCTAAGGAAGCGCTTCCGGAGCTTATGATGAGAGATAAGAAATCGGAACATTCCGCACTGCCCTGGAAGGAATGAATCCGATCATAATGGTTTAAATAAGGCGGTCTTACTGTAACTTAAGAGTTGCGGTAAGCCGCTTTTTATCATATCGTCCGGAACCGTTCAATTGAAGGTGTGACCGTTCGCCGGGCAGTTCATGTTATATTCTTAAGAGTAAATTAAGAGTTTACTAAATTCGGGTTAAAGACTGTTTTTCTTTGTTGAGTTATCATCTGATCATAAGATCGGAGATCAAGGGAGGTCTTTATGTCAGAGGAAGTCATATTAAAAACAACAAATCTTTCAAAATCCTTTTCTTCGGGCGGTACGATCCAGCATATCCTGAAGAATCTTAATATCGAGATCTATAAGGGGGAGTTTCTTGTCATCATGGGTAGTTCCGGTGCGGGAAAATCCACTCTTTTATATTCCGTTTCAGGTATGGATAAGCCTTCTCTCGGTGAAGTAGTCTGCTGTGGAGAGGATATCACAAAATATAATATGGATAAGCTGGCTGATTTCAGGAGCAGGCATTGCGGTTTTGTTTTCCAGCAGATCAATCTCGTAGGTTCAATGAGCCTTATGGATAATGTTCTTACTCTTGGGCTTCTGGGAAAGAAATCCCGCCAGGAGATAGTCAAGAGAGCCGAAGCTTTATTTGAAAAGGTTGATATCCCTGCGATCACCAGAGCAAAGTTTCCTAATCAGGTGAGCGGCGGAGAAGCACAAAGATCTGCGATAGTAAGAGCACTTATCAACGATCCCGACATCCTTTTTGCAGATGAGCCCACGGGTGCGCTCAATGCTGCCAATACGCAGGCTGTTCTTGATATATTTACGGAATTCAACAGAGAAGGACAGACTGTTGTAATGGTCACTCATGATATCAAATCGGCCAGAAGAGGCGACAGGATCATTTATCTGGATGACGGTAAGATCGCCGGAGAATGCAGACTGGGAAGATATATGAGCGGAGATCAGGATCGCCATGACAGGCTGGGTGCGTTCTTAGCCGAGATGGGATGGTAAGGAGGATATATGATTAATAAGATAAAAAGATTATATATCCTTATACGATCAAATTTCGCTAAGAATAAGAGCAGACTCCTTGTTTTCCTCTTTATCACTTTGATCTGTTCAACACTCATCAGTCTTGGCGCGGAATTAAAGATAGGCTTTAAGAGCTTTATAGAAAGCAAATTTGTTAAGTATGATTCGTCGGATATCATCATGATCGCACATGGAGTGAGTGATGGATATTCTTCAGGCAGGATTGGAAAGAATAAATTAAAAAGGAAACTTTTATCGGATGATGTGACTGAAAGTGTGGATTCAATCGAATATATAGAATCCGTCGCGGAATATGAGGATTTTGGAGCCTGGGAAGAAAGAGCCATCAGCATTGTGGATATAAATGAACTGAGAGCTCTTGGTCATGACAGGTTTGAGATCGTTGAAAAATCTGATTCTGATATTCCGGAGGGGGAGGGTATTTATCTGCCGGCCTATATGAAATATACGGGGCATAATGTCGGTGAAGATTTTGAATTTACTCTCAAGGAACGAGGCAACGATCCAAAAGAAACAGATTATTCTTATAAGATAGCGGGATTCTATGAGATGCCCTTATTTGATTCACCGGCTATCGATATAGTAACCATGCTTATTGTTCCCGATGAGATATATAAAGAGATCAAAGATGATATCGGATCCGATCATGGAAGATATTCATCTGTATTCTATATTACGCTGAAAGAAAAGAATACGGATACAGAATTATTGACCACCAGATTCAATAAAATGTTTTCGGATAATGGGGTGAGTTCAGGCAGCTGCAGCAGAGATAATTATGTAATGATCTGTACGTTCTATCCCTCATTTACATCTGTTTTCTTCCTGGTTGTGGCTGTGATCGCAGCTCTTATCATGATGATAATGACGGGTTTCCGTATTTCAACCGAGATCGAAGAGAATCTGGCGGAATACGGATCTCTAAAGGGAGGCGGGATGAAGAGTACTGAAATCCGTGCGTCCATCATACTTACGTTTATTGTTATTACTTTGGCAGCTGCTGTTCCCGGTATCATCGCAGGATGGCTTATTACACCCGGAGTATCGGATATCTTTGCTTTTCACAGCGGACAGATCTGGAAACCGGAGTTTGATCTTTCTTTATCACTTACCATATTATTACTGCTTTTGGCTTCGGTCTTTATCATATCCGTGCTGACAACGATAAGGATCGCGGTTATATCTCCGCTTTCCGCTATAAGAGAAGGTATAGCTGCACATAATTTCAGACGTAATCCTTTCCCCTTGGATAAGACTAAGGGGGGGTTGAATTACCTGCTTGCTTTAAAGCTTTATTCCATAAATATGAAACAGAACATGCTTTTGATAATAAGCTGTATACTGATCGGACTGATAGGATCTGTTGCAACCGTATATGGTTATAATCTTGCCGCAAGCCCTTCGGATCTTATCAGATGTATAGCTCCGGGTTCACCGGATATGAGTTTTACAATGAAAAAAGAAGGTGGTAACGATAGCCCTGTAAAGCGGTATCTTGAGAGCCTTGATAATGTTCATTGTGTTGAATTTCAGTTACACAGACTTGAGTGCAGTGATTACGAAGTCTATGCAAGATCTTTTGATGATATAGATAATGCAAGACTGTCGCTACTTAATGAGGGTCGGTTCCCAAAACATGCGAATGAAGTTGCGATCAATGTGATATTCGCCGACGCACTGAGAGTCGGTGTGGGTGATACTATTGAGCTCAAAAAAGATAAGAAATCCATGGGGTATATCGTCACAGGTATATACCAGGATACAATCGTAGATAAATGTATATACATTACGCAAAGGGGAATGGACAGACTGGGCGATTTTGATGGTTTACGCTCGCAGAATAATGTTTATATAGATTATGAGAGTATGGGGATAGAGATGTATTCTCCTGAAATGTTTAAACTGTCCGGAGAACTTGAGAATGACCTGAGATCTCGCTTCGGAGATAAGATAGATATATCCGATTGTATGGCATCAGCTGAGCAGGAGACAAAAGTTGAGATCGTAGCCTTTAAGACTATTGCGATCCTTATAATGGCTATATTGGGTACTTTATCTGCAGCGATCATTGTTCTGATAGCCAAG
>Ga0256407_10013958_pt1 | contig 10661 bp, 1 predicted proteins | sample RumenRJG_04DNA_FD_193489 | JGI IMG/M metagenome (GOLD analysis project Ga0256407, IMG submission 193489) | Bovine rumen microbial communities from Lethbridge, Alberta, Canada - RJG_04 | ecosystem: Host-associated > Mammals > Digestive system > Stomach > Rumen | place: Canada: Alberta | collected... | reverse complement strand
CAGCGCGGGCGGCGCGTTCACTACGGGGGTTGCGACGATAACGAGCGACAGCGGTCTCAACGCCTTTGCGTACCGCATGGGCGAAAACAGTGAAGTCGTCGTCACGGAACGCGTCGAGACTTCCGGAACCGGTGACCGCATGATGTGGCGGAGCGGCAGCAAAAAGGCCGTATTCAAAGTGAACGGGTTCCTGCAGTCAATGACCGCTAACTGGCTGTATCTCGCCAACAACAACATCGACGAGCAGTATGGCGTATTCTACGTGGGGCCTGACGGCTTCAACTTCTCTAGCTCAAGCGCGGGCGGCGCGTTTGCCCTTGGACGCGACAATGCCGCTTCGCGCAATACCTTGCGCCCGTGGACGAGCGATTTTACCGTCGCCACCCGCGGCACGAGCGAGAAGGACTTCGTATTCATCTGGAACAACACGATTTGCACAGACGACGAAAACGGCATCGGGCGCAAGATAACGTTCAATGCGATTCCTCTGTTTGCACGCGGTTCGCAAGGCTCTGTCACGAAGATTTCCGGCTCCGGCACGTTCGAGATGAACTCGGCGGTCGTGAATAGCGCGGCCGACTGCGTGGAGCATATCATCGTCACGAACACCGCAACGCTCGCGTTCGGCAATTCTTCCGCGTGCCTCACCCGCGGCCCGATGACGATGGCGGCGGGGACGACGCTCGCCGTGCCGGGCGGCGTCAACGGCGCGTCTGTAACGCTCGGTTCTTCCCTTTCCGTCGCTGGCGAGGGCAAGGTGAAACTCGTCATCGGCGACGGCTCCGAACTTGCCGCAGGCGACTATGGCGTATGCGTCGTCACCGGTGGAATCACGGCCGAAGACGTTGCGGCGTCATTCGCGCTCCAGAACGCTGCGGCAGGCGTCGCCGAATTCTACGTCGTGAACGGAGCGGAGGTCCGGCTCTCCGTCGGCGGCAAGCGCCTTTCCAGCGTCTGGACGGGCGCGGGCGACGGCGTCCACTTCAACAACGCAGCCAACTGGTCGCCTGCGTTCGTCCCGGAGAACGGCTCCGAACTCGTGTTCCCGTCCGGCTCCGGCGCGCTCGTGAACGACATTTCCGGCTTCGCGCCGAAAACGATCACGTTCGGCGCGGGCATCGGCGAAATGACGATTTCCGGCAATGCGATCTCGGGCGTTCTCGCGGTAACGAACCTTTCGGAGTCGGTGCAGACGTTCTCGAACGAGGTTGCGTTCGCAGGTGTTTACCGCGCCTATTGCGCAAGCGATACTGGCTTCGTCAAGTTCCCCGGCGGCGCGACGGCCTCGTATCCAGACGCTTCGCTCCGCACGACGACCGGCACCATCGCCTCGCGCACGCTTGACGGCAACTTCACGTTCACGGCAGACTGGACCATCGGCAATGTCGGGAACGACAACTACCCGTGGATCGTCGCTTCCGGCGCGAACGTGACCGGCAAGGCTCTAACCGGCACGGAAGAGCGGCAGATGTTCCAGGTGGACGAGGGCGGCTACGCGTGCTTCACGACTGTCGCGATCGGAAAGACGAAGGGCAACATCTCCGTGAACGGAATGCTCGAAGCGACAGAATCCATATCGGTGGGCGTGTCCGGTCAGCACGCCAACTTCGGCAAGTCCGGCGACACCGGCACTGTCAAGGCGCCAGTGATCAAGAAGGTGGACGGCTACAGTGTTTACTGCTTCATCCCCAACCTGATCGTAGGCTCGGGCGGCATCGGCGCGGCGCACAAAGATTACGTGTGGCAATTCGAGCAGGATACGACCATCGTCGCTACCAACGATTTCGAATTCATCGGCTATTTCAAGTCTGCCGGTTCAACCGATTGGAGCTTGGGCTTCACAGGCAAGTCCATCACCGTCGACGTGCCGGAAGGGAGGCGCGTCGGATTTGGCGTAAGCGAGAACGACTCCACCGGTTCATTGCGCAAGATTGGCGCGGGAACACTCGTCATGTCCGATACATACAATGGGCAGTCTGGTTACCGGAAGGGATATACTGGCGGCACGACTGTCGAGGGCGGAACCTTGAAGGTTCTCGCGAACGGCATGCCTGCAAGCGGAACCGTCACGTTCCACGCGGGAACGACGCTCGCAGTCCCGGGCGATGCGGCGGTTGCTCTTGGAACGACGCTCGCATTCGCGGGCGAAGGGACTGTAGGCCTTGTCATCGGCGACGGCTCCGAACTTGCCGTAGGCGACTACCCGGTTCTTTCCACGACAGAGATGCTTCCTGTAGGTTCCACCGTCAAGTTTACGGTTCAGACCCCGACGGCAAGCGAGGCTGCCCTCTATTCAACCGACGGCAAGACGCTTCGCCTCGCGGTTGGCGGGACCGCATACACCGGACCGAAAGTCTGGACGGGCGCGGAAGGCGACGGCAAACTTTCCACGGCGGGCAACTGGCTCTTGGAAAAGGTTCCTGTGTCCGGCGACGACATCGTCATTGATACGGTGACGGCAGGGACGATTGATAACGACCTTGGCATTGCCGTGAAATCGATAACATTTGGGTCCACCACCGCGCCCGTCACGATCACCGGGAACGGCTTCACCGGCGTTGCGGCGGTCACGAACTTGTCTCAGTCGGTCCAGACGCTCAATGTTCCGGTTGCGTTCTCTGGGACGTATCGCGTCCACTCCGAGGTGGCGGAGGTCAATTTCGCAGGCGGCGCCACTGCGACCGCGCCAGACTCTTCCATCACTTCCGACACGCTCGCGAGCCATACGCTCAAGGGCAATATCACGTTCACGGCGGATTGGACGATCGAGAACCAACCCGCAGGCAAGCCATTTGTCATTGCGTCCGGCTCCACGGTGACGGGCCAGAATCTCGCGGCGTCGTCCTACCAGGCGTCCAACTACCACCTCCGCGTGGAAGAAGGCGGCGTCGGGTCGTTCTATGACATCAATGTGGACGGCAAGCTCGTTTTCAAGGTGGACGGCAGGCTCGTCGCGAGACACCATGTCAAGGTCAACGGCGGCGACAAGACTACGCCCGGACGTGTTCTCGGATACAGCGGCGGCAATTCGGGAACTCTTGAAGGCTTGAGCATCTACAAGAGCGCGACCAGTTACGGATATGTGGATATCTACATACCGAAGGTGGTCATAGGCGGCGGGGCCAATCATGGCTTCGGCATGTACCGCAAGGACTACTGCTTCCGCCTGTATGTAGATATGGAACTTGAGGCGCTGGACGACTTCACCATCTACCAGCCGATCTCCGACGACGTCCCGAAGGACGGCGACTGGGGCATCAATTTGAACGGCAAGACATTGACTGTCAATACGGCGGGACATACGGTTACGTTCGATTCCGCGATTCACGGAACGGCTGGCAAGATTGTGAAGGAAGGCGAAGGCGAAATGATCATGCAGAGCCGTCAGAAGATCCACAACAACACGGAAGTGAAGGGCGGCACGCTTACGATGAAGCTTACGAGCGCGGCAGGCAACGGTCCGATATCGGTTGCAAGCGGCGCGACGCTCAAGATGTTCAGCGCGTCCGTTTCGCTGCCGGGTGCGCTGACGATGGCGGGCGGCTCCACGCTCGCAGTGCCTGCCGGCGGCGCAGGCTCTGTCGGCACCACGTTCACGCGCTCCGGTTCCGGCAAGGTGAATGTCAGGATCGACGACGGTTCTGCTCTCGAAGACGGCGACTATCTTGTCGCGTCGGTTTCGAGCGGCATCATGTGCGTCCCCGATGAATCCTTCGCGCTTGCGAACAACCCGGAAGAGGAGAACGTCCACTTCTATTCGCCGGACGGCAAGACGCTCCGCGTGGCGGTTGGCGAAAACGCCTACACGGGGCCGTGCGTGTGGACGGGCGAAGCGGGGGACGGCAAGTTCTCGACCGCCGGCAACTGGGTTGCGGGCAAGGTGCCGTCCGACGGTGCAACGATCGTCTTCAACGCGATGGAGAGGAGCGCCGTCGAGAACGACCTCGGCGAGCTTCAGATCGACTCCGTGACCTTCGGGGCGAAATGCTCCAACATCGGCATAAGCGGCGGCGCGTTCACAGGCGTCAAGACCGTGACGAACCTCTCCGGGACAACGCAGTTCTTCTACGTGCCGGTGGTGTTCGGCAATGACGGCGATGCGGAGATAGACGTTACGCTATCCTCCACTTCGGCGTTTGTCGGTTTCGTCGGCGGCGTGAAAGGCACGGCTCCCGCGAACCACACCGTCTACTCCGGAAAGTACACGCTCACGGCCGCGGAATGGTCGCCGCTTGCGAACTCCACGCTCAAGGAATACAGCACGATTGACGCGAAGAAGGTGCTCACGCCGCCTACGACGGCGCTGACGATCGAAAAGGGCGCTGTCGTTGACGCCGAAGAGTTCGAGGCTCGCGACAACAATGCCGACACCCGCGCGTCGAACAAGAATAACGGCACCTTCAAGATCGGAACGCTAACGGCGTCGAGAACGGCCAAGAGCGATCTCTACCTCGTGAACGACGCGTCCGGCACCGGCATCTTCGAGATAGGCAAGATCGTCCAGAACGGCACATGGTTCTTCCGCATCAACTCCGATGTCGCGGTCGGCGAAGGAGGTCTCGAATTCAACTCCGGCGACTACTGCATCACGATCACCGGCAACAAGATGTATCCCGCCGCGCAAAAGGTGGAAATCAAGGAGGCCGAAGACAAGAGCGGCGGATATTTGCTCCTCTTCAACGCCCCCGTCACGTTCGACACCACGCGCTACGGAACGGCTGACGAGCCGGCGGAATGGGTGTTCAAGCGCCCGATAAAATACAACTCTTCGTCCGGCTACAGCCAGCCTATGAACATCACGGGCTGCGGAAAGGTGACATACTCCGCTCCCTTGGCGGACAGCACCATGCAGGCGGCCGTAAACGTCAACGACACTGCGACGCTCGCCATATCGGCAGGCTGCAAAGTGACGACCGGCGCGATAACCGTCGCCGCCGGCGCGACGCTCGCCGCCCCCGAATCCGGCGAAGCGGCCCAGATCGGCGGAGCATGCACGTTCGCAACCGGCTCGACGCTCGAGTTCGCGATATCCGGCGCATCCAATTCGTCCTTCGCGTTCTCGTCCGCCCCGACCGGCTCGGCGACGGTGAAATTCGCGCCCGGCTTCAACCCGACGCCCGGCTTGGAGTTCACTCTTGCGACAGGCGTAGGCGTTGCAGACGAATGCACATTCACACTCGATCCCAAGTACGGCGGAACGCTTAAAGTGGACAAGGAGAACGGCACCCTCGTCTACAAGGCGCGCGACTACTTCTATATCCGCATTACGGAAAATGATGCGGGCGACTTTAAAATCAACCCGGTGTGGTTCTACGAGCACAGTACGCTTGGCGACAGCATCACCGAGGAAACGGTGAAATCGACCGCCCCGAACGGAATGTCGTATCTGGCCTCGTATCTCATGGGATACGAGCCGCTCGACCCCGATTCGAACTTCAAGCTGACCGGGGCGTCAGGGGACGAGGCCGGCAAATTCACTGCATCGGCGACTTTCGATATTCCCGACATTGCGCCGACAAGCGGCACGTACAAGGCGGAAGCCGTTTTGCTCGCTTCAAGCAACGGCGTGGCATTTTCGCGTGTCGCAAACGTTAAGCCTGTAGACCTGACGCCTGGTGCCGGGAATCAGGTTGCGGAGTTCTCGTTCGCGACGCCGGATTTGGGCGACCGGAAAATGCGTTTTTTCGCATAGGGGTCAATTTGTCGGTCGAGCCTAAAGCGGCCGACCCGACAGATTGACCCTAAACTGCGCGCCGCGTTCAACGCGGCGCGTTTTGTTTTCGGCCCGGATTGCTGGGTTCGGCGGGATGCCTCGCGATAGAGATGTGGCAAGGCCGCCCCGGCCTTGCAGCAATGGCGAGGGCGCCCTTGCCACATCCCTCCGGCTCGCCGCAAACCGCTCTCTCGTCTCATGTCTGTCGTTTCTCGTCTCGCGTTCTATTGCTCCGGCAATTAAAGGGCTTGATTTGTATCAGGGAGGGACGGGCTCTGTCCCGTCCGTCATATGTGGCCGCGACGGAGCGCGGCCCTCCCAATGAATCAACCCCATTTGTTGCAGTTTCTATAAAATCCTAGAATCCTAGATTTCTAGAATCCCGGGCCGCATCCTCAACCCAAACACTCAAAAACCCAAACACTCAAACCCCGTCTGACGGGCCGCCCGGTGGTCGGCCCCTACCGACTCAAAACCCAAACACTCAAACACCCAAACACTCAAACACCCAAACGGGCGCATCTGTGTTTTTCACCCATGTGGTTTGAGATTGGAAACAACCGGAACAACTGAAAAAAACAACATTGAGCGCGACGCATGAACTGCGAAGCGTATCCGATGACATAAGGTCGCTGCCGAAGGCGGTCGATAGATTGGCACCGCAAGGCCCCGCGCCCGCGCGCCAAAGGAAAGTTGTTTCAAACAGTTGTTTCCCATAATCAAAAAGCCAGACGGTGAATTGCGCAGATGCGCCCCACCCAAACACCCAAACCCTCAAACACTTTCTGACGGGCCGTCCGTTTGGTATACTTGCGCAAAAGTTCTTCAAAGGAGAGGCAATGAGCATCGACAAGGTTTTCGTCACGGGCGGCAGCGGGTTTCTCGGCATAAACCTGATCCGCAGCCTGCGCGCAAAGGGCGTTTCGGAGATACGCGTCCTCGACATCGCGCCGTTCGACTATCCCGAAGCGTCGGAGCCGTGGCTGAAGTTCACTCTCGGCGATGTGCGCGACGCGGCCGCGGTCGACGCTCTCGCGGAGGGGTGCGACGTGATAGTGAACACCGCTGCGGCGCTGCCGCTCTATTCCAAAGAGGACATCCGCACCACCGAAGTCGACGGCATACGCAACGTGCTGGCCGCGGCAAGGAAGTTCAACGTGAAGCGCGTTGTGCAGATTTCGTCCACTGCGGTCTACGGCGTTCCGAAGAAGCATCCGATCTACGAGGACGACGAACTTATAGGCGTGGGGCCATACGGCCACGCCAAGATAGAGGCCGAGGCCGTCTGCCGCAAGGCTCGGGAGGACGGCCAGACCGTCACGGTCATCCGCCCCAAGAGTTTCGTGGGCCCGGAGCGCCTCGGCGTGTTCGCGCTTTTCTACGACTGGGCCTACACGGGGCACGGGTTTCCGATGATAGGCAGCGGAAACAACCGCTATCAGTTGATGGACGTGGACGACCTCGACGAGGCGATATGGCTTGCGATGACCGGTCCGGAGGACAAGGTCAATACGGAATTCAACACCGGCGCGGCGGAATTCACCACGATGAAAGAGGACTACCAGGCCGTCCTCGACCGCGCGGGGCACGGAAAGAAAATCCGCGGCCTGCCGGTCAAACCCGTGGTCTTCATCCTCCGCATACTCGAGAAACTGCATCTTTCGCCGCTCTATCCGTGGGTGTACGCCACAGCGTCCACCGACAGTTTCGTTTCGATAGACAAAATCCGCGACGCTCTCGGCTGGAAGCCGAAATACTCCAACAAGCAGGCGCTCGTGCGCAACTACGACTGGTACGTGGCGCACCTCGACGAGTTCAAGGGGAAGTCCGGCGTGTCCCACCGGGTCCCGTGGAAGCAGGGACTTCTCGCAGTCGCAAAATGGTTCTTCTGAAATGATATCGCAGACTCCGCCTCCCGGCGCGTACATCCTCCGTTGGACGGGGGACGCCCTTGAAGCAGAACTCCGCATCGATCCGCCGCGCAAGGGGCGCGCCGTCCTGCGCACGAACATCGGCGGGGCGCAGGTGCGCCGCCGCGAAACGATCGAACAGACCGAGCGCGGCATCACGCCGCTCGCGAAGGCGTGGCGCGACATCCCGATGGAAGAGGCCTCCCCCGGGGTCTTCCGCGTATCGGCGCCGCTCGATGAAGTGGGCGTGTTCTCCGCCAAGGCCTGCTTCTTCCCGGCGGACGGCGGCGCGCCGGAATGGCCCGAAGGGGAAAACTTCCATGTCAAGACCGCCCCGCGGCGCACCGCGCAGGGCAATTCCATCTACACGGTCTTCACGCGCCAGTTCGGCCCGGCGCTTGAAAAGAACCCGCGCACGCCGGAAGTCCTCGAAGAGGAGAAACGCCTCGACGGGCTTGGCTACACCGTGATTCCGCCGTCGGGCACGTTCCGCGAAGTAGCGCGCAGGCTCGATCATATCATGGGGACGCTCGGCTTCAATATCGTGCAGCTGCTGCCGGTGCATCCCGTGCCTGCCACATTTGCGCGGATGGGGCGCTTCGGATCGGCGTTCGCCGCCACAGACTTCCTTTCCGTGGATCCCGCGTATGCGGAATTCGACACGAAGGCCACGCCGCTCGACCAGTTCCGCGAACTCGCGGACGCAGTGCACCGGCGCGGCGGATCGCTTTTCATAGACCTGCCTGCGAACCACACCGGATGGGCTTCCACTCTTATGACGCACCATCCCGGCTGGTTCCGCCGCACCGGAGACGGCGCGTTCGCCTCGCCCGGCGCGTGGGGCGTGGTGTGGGCGGATCTTGCGGAACTGGACTACAAGTCGCCGGAACTCCGCGCCTACATGGCGGACGTCTTCCTTTTCTGGTGCCGCAACGGCGTGGACGGCTTCCGCTGCGACGCCGGCTACATGATTCCCGAAGAGACGTGGACGTACATTGTGGCGCGCGTCCGCGAAGAATACCCCGACACGGTGTTCATGCTTGAAGGGCTGGGCGGGAAAGTGGAGACGACGGAAGCGCTCATTTCCCGCGCCGGGCTCGATTGGGCGTATTCCGAGACGTTCCAGACATACGACCGTTCCGCGTTCGAGTGGTATCTGCCGCGCGCGATCGCGATGTCGGAACGCTGCGGCCCGCTTGTGCATTTCGCGGAAACGCACGACAACGACCGTCTCGCGAAGAAAGGCCGCGTCTGGGCGCGGATGCGCACCGCGCTTTCGGCGCTGCTTTCGCAGCAGGGCGCGTGGGGCATGGCGAACGGGGTGGAATGGTACGCCGAGGAAAAGATAGACGTGCATGGCGCGCCGTCCCTGAACTGGGGCGCCAGGGAAAACATGTGCGGCTTCATAGCGCGGCTCAACAGGATACTGGCCGTCCATCCCGCGTTCGGCCCCGATACGCGCCTTTCGATGGAGCAGACCGGCGGCGGCAATTTCCTGGCCGTGAAGCGCGCGCGCGCCGACGGCTCCGCGCCGCTTCTGGTGCTCGTGAATCTCGACTGCGGACATTCCGCGGCGGCGTTCTGGAACGCGGACGCGTTTCCGGCGCGCCACGCGGTCGACCTCGTTTCCGGCCGCGTGTTCGACTTCCCCCCCGGCGGCGCCGTGGAACTCGCCCCCGGCGAGGCGCTCTGCCTGTCGCCCGCGCCGTTCGACCTGGATTCCGCTTCCGCCTCCGCCGTCTCCGCGCCGTGCATCCGGCCGCAGAAAGCCGCCGCAGACGGAGCCGTCGCATGGCAGTACCCCCGGGACGTCCGGCGCGTCGTCTGCATTCCCTACGGCTCCGCGCTCGAATTCCGCTCGGAGCATCCCTTCCGCGCCGCGCTGCGCGACGGCGAACGCACCGTTTGCGCGGCGGTGTCGGTTCCGTGCGCGGGCGGCGGCCACCGCGCGCTGCTCCGTCCGCCGCAATCCGGAGCCGACGACACGCGCACCGCAGGCTCGCCCGTGCCGCGCACGCTGGAAGCGTCGGTTTTCGCGCCGGAAGGCACGGACCGTTTCCGTTCGGAAATCCGCCTGCTTCCGCCCGGCGGATCGGCACGCGTGAAACTGTCGGTGCGCGCGGCGGATCTCCGCCGCGACCCGACGCTCAAGACGGTCCTCTCCAACGGCGCCGGCGCGGACGCGCAGCTTCCCGTCGCCTGGGGCGAGATATTCTCGCAGTACGATTCCATCCTCTCCGCGAATCCCGATCCGGCCGTTCCGTCCGACAGGCTGGTTCTGTGGCGGCGCTGCCGCGCATGGCTCCAGCATGAAGGCTATTCGCGCGAGATAAACCGCGACTGCCTGGAGAACTTCCGCGCGGATCCCGCAGGGCGCTCCGCCACGTGGTATTTCCGCGTTCCGTGCGGAATGGGCAGGCAGGTGGCGCTGGCTTTCCATCTGGCGCTCGAAGAAAACGCCAACGCCGCGCGCCTGACCGTGCGCCGCTTCTCCGCCGGAGAGACGGATTCGCCGTCCGCGGTGAGAATAGTGTTCCGCCCCGGCGTGGACTGGCGTTCGTTCCATTCGTGCACAAAGGCGTTCGCGGGGCCGGAGAAGGTTTTCCCCGCCGGCGTAAAATCCGCGCGCGACGGTTTCGCGTTCGCGCCGCACGGCGGCGACGCGTTCGACCTGCGCATTTCGCGCGGGGAGTTCCATGCCGGCGCCGAGTGGAGCTACTGCGTGGCGCATCCCGAAGAGGCGGAGCGCTCGCAGGAGCCGACAGGCGACATATTCTCGCCAGGGTGGTTTTCGTGCGATTTCGCGCCGGATTCGTCCTGCGTGCTGCGCGGAGCGTTCCGCGGCGAAAAGGGCGATGCCGCCCCCGCGCCGGACGCCGCGCGCGCCGTCCGCGAAGAGGCGGAGGACGCCGCGCTGCCGGTGGACGAGGCCGCAAGGCGCGCGATGGATCTTTTCATCGTGCGGCGCGACGGACTGAAAACCGTGATCGCCGGATATCCGTGGTTCCTCGACTGGGGGCGCGACACGCTCATATTCC
>Ga0256407_10013956_pt1 | contig 10661 bp, 8 predicted proteins | sample RumenRJG_04DNA_FD_193489 | JGI IMG/M metagenome (GOLD analysis project Ga0256407, IMG submission 193489) | Bovine rumen microbial communities from Lethbridge, Alberta, Canada - RJG_04 | ecosystem: Host-associated > Mammals > Digestive system > Stomach > Rumen | place: Canada: Alberta | collected... | reverse complement strand
GGGAGTACAATGCGAGGCATTAAAGTATCTGTTCCCGAAACCATAGAAGAACAGCGCAGGATTGCTTCCGTGCTATCAGCGCTGGATGATAAAATTGAAAAGAATACGAAGATAAATGAGAATTTACGTAAGCAACGAGCCAGGCAGGCCAGACAGGACGGCAGGTGGCCGATGGGAGCTCGCTCACAATCGGCCGCATGACGGACTGGCTGGAACTATCGGGCGACTGCCCGATAGCGAGCGACAAGCAATGTCTCATGCTTTTCAAGGCATTGCGGTCGCGAGCCTGCCGGGGAGTTGCGGGCGGCTTAGAGGTCCAGCTCTGAAACATCAAGTTCACCGGACATCAATCGTGGTAAAAGGGTATCCCTCTGTTCAGCAAGTTTACCGTTTTCAAGCAAATTTATCTGATACTGTTCCATTAGTTGCCCGACAAGTTCCTCATAATTCATAAGAGTATCTTTATCCGGTATTAGAATCGGCACTTTATTCATGTCACCTTGAGTGATAAGAGGCTGGGTAGAACCACGATTCATGGCTCGATAATCTATTCTTTGAAGAATTTGAAAAGTATACTCGTAGAGGTCACTTGTAATAACCAGCGTGTTATCAGAAGTCCAGCATGGCGAATTGAAACGTTGAACCACGCCATGTGTTCCTACTCGACCGGTAACAAGTATTTTATCGGTATGGTTAGCATCGGTAGTATATCCCATTACCGATGCTGCACCAACAATAGGAATAACAGCGGTATTTGTTTTTTCGGATGATTTGACTGGGGGACGCTTTCCACTCGTAATATTAGCAACATCAGCTAAAGTTCCTTGTTTCCATGAAGGAGGACACGAACCATTCGACAGGATAAAGTCCTCAAACCATGCTTGATATACCGAGGATGCTTGTTGAGCTAAATTCTCATTTAAATCAGAAAAGTATATAACTCACCAATAACATGTAGGAGGTAGGCAATGCCTGGTTTGTTTACAGAAGACACCTTTGAACAGGCTGTCATTGAATTGTTTGAACATATGGGATATGCACACATCTACGCTCCTGACATGGACAGAGATTATACAAGCCCGCTTCTCGATGCTATCCTCAGAGACAGTCTGGTTCGGATCAACAAAAACCTTACACTTGATGCGATAGATGAGGCAATTTCCAAACTTAAGTATTTTGATGCCGGCAGTTTAATCCAGAAGAATATGCTTTTCATGGATTATTTACAGAACGGTATCACTGTTAAGTACTTCAATAAGGGAGAAGAACGCTCTTCTATTGTCCGTCTGATTGATTATGACAGGACAAACAATAACACTTTCTATGTGGTCAATCAGTTCACGTTCCTGGAGAGCGGAAATAACCGGCGGCCGGATATTATTCTTTTTATAAATGGTCTTCCGCTTGTTCTTATGGAGTTGAAGAGTCCGTCCAAAGATGAGGTTGGAGCCGAAAATGCCTACAACCAGATTCGGAACTATATGCAGGACATTCCATCACTGTTCTTTTACAATGCTATCTGTGTAATCAGTGACCTCTCCACAAATAAAGCAGGCACGATTACATCGGGCTTGGACCGTTTTATGGAATGGAAAATCAAGGATGGCAAAAATGAGAACACGGCTTTTGCCGCTTTTGATACCTTTTATGAAGGTATGTTCCAGAAAGACCGGCTTCTGGATATCATAAAGAACTTCATTCTCTTTTCCAGTGATGGCAAGAAAAACATTAAAATTCTGGCAGGATACCACCAGTATTTTGCTGTTAGAAAAGCTATAGAAAAGGCAAAAATCGCAACAAAAACAGACGGTAAAGGAGGCGTGTTCTGGCATACGCAGGGCAGCGGAAAATCTTTATCGATGGTCTTCTATGCTCATCTTCTCCAGGAAGCTCTGGAAAGCCCCACAATTGTCGTTATGACAGACCGCATTGATCTGGATGACCAGTTATACGCTCAATTTGCTCATTGCTCGGCATTCTTAAGGCAGGAGCCGATTCAGGCAGAGAGCAAAGAACATCTGAAATCTCTGTTGGACGGACGTACAGCCAACGGCATCATTTTTACAACAATGTTCAAATTTGAACGAGGCGAGCATCCTCTGTCAGAGCGCAGAAATATTGTTGTAATGGCTGATGAAGCTCATCGCGGACAATACGGTTTTGATGAGCGAATCGTTCTATCTGCTAATGAGGATGGCGAAAAAGAAGCCCGAATAGTTGTCGGGAATGCTCTGATCATCCATGAAGCGCTTCCGAATGCAACATTTATTGGATTTACAGGAACACCTATTTCCGCTAAGGATCGAAATACAAGAGAAGTATTCGGAGATTATATCGATATCTATGATATGACACAGTCTGTTGAAGATGGAGCTACCCGGCCGGTCTATTATGAAAGTCGTGTAATCCATCTCAATCTGGATCAAAATACGCTGGCATTGATTGATTCCACATATGATGTTCTTGAGCAACAGTCAGATGCCGCAACCATTGAAAAAAGCAAAAAAATGCTTGGACAGATGGAAAGCGTACTCGGGGCAGATTCAACAATACAATCACTCTGCGAAGATATCGTGGAACATTATGAAAAATATCGCGCAAACCTCCTGACCGGCAAGGCAATGATCGTGGCATATTCAAGACCGATTGCAATGAAAATCTACCGGAAAATACTGGAACTTCGTCCGTCATGGGAAGAAAAAGTCGCCGTCGTTATGACCGGCGGAAACAACGATCCGGAAGACTGGAAATCTATTATCGGGACGAAAGCACATAAAGAGGAACTTGCCCGAAAGTTCAAAGATAACAACGACCCGATGAAAATCGCCATTGTTGTTGATATGTGGCTGACAGGCTTTGATGTTCCCTCCCTCGCCACCATGTACGTCTACAAGCCAATGCATGGCTATAACCTGATGCAGGCCATTGCGCGTGTAAACCGTGTCTTTCAGGACAAGGAAGGCGGTCTGATCGTCGACTATGTAGGTATTGCCTCTGCTTTGAAGGCAGCTATGAAGGAATATACCAAACGTGATCAATCCCAGTACGGCGATATGAACATAGCTCTTGTTGCCTACCCGAAGTTCAAAGAGAAGCTGCAAGTATGCAAAGATCTCCTCCATGGTTATAATTACAGTTCTTTCTTCGGGGGATCTCCTTTGGAAATGGCTCGAGCTGTCACGGGCGGTGTAAACTTTGTCCTGGATCCTCATGCGCCGACACGAAAAGACCTTTTCCTGAAAGAGGCCCTGCTCTTAAAGCAGTCACATTCTCTTTGTTCCAGTATGGTGACAGATCAGGAACGACACGAAGCAGCTTTTATGGAGGCTGTCCGTTCTGCCGTTATAAAGATAACCTATGGAGGGAAAGGTGGGAAAATTCTTTCTCTCAAGGAGATCAACGCACAGATTAACGAGCTTCTTAAAGCCAGTATCCAAAGTCAAGGCGTTATCAATCTGTTTGACAGTAAATCTATCGGTGAAAACTTCAATCTGTTTGATCCAGCTGTTCTGGATGAAATATCCAAAATGAAGGAGAAAAACATTGCTGTCGAGATACTGAAAAAGCTGATGGCAGAGCAGGTATCTATCTATAAAAGGACCAATGTAGTGCAGTCACAGAAATTCTCCGAAAAAATCACAAAACTCATGAACGCCTACTACAACGGCTTAATAACAAATGAGGAAGTAATAACAGAACTGCTGAAAGCAGCTGAAGAAATCACACAACTACATAAGAATGGAGAAAAGCTCGGCCTGACACAAGAAGAACTGGCTTTCTATGATGCACTTACAAAGCCAGAGCACATACAGGACTTCTATAAAAATAATGAGTTGATTGCGCTTACCCGTGAGCTGACAGAAATGCTGCGCCGGAACCGCACAATTGACTGGCAGAAGAAGGAAACAGCCCGGGCAACGATGCGGAAGATGGTCAAGCGCCTGCTTAAGAAATATAAATATCCCCCGGAAGACTATGATATGGCAATCAGCACCGTAATCAGCCAGTGCGAAATGTGGACCGACAATATGGACACATTCCCGACACCTGTCGTCTATAGCATAAAGCCTCCGGAAATGCCGATGGCTGCAGAAGAACCGGCAAAGTATGAATAAAAAGTGAGCCAAGCGGGCGCAAGCGTGTGCTTGCACTGACGCTTGCGCACATTTGGCGCAGACCGCTTGCGGTCTGTTGCGTCCGTAAACATGAGGAAGAAGCCGTTTTGCGCACGCTTTTTGCGCAAAACGAGCGGAATCCGAATGGTTGGAGCGATGCGAGAGCGCCCGTGGCGCGGAGCAGCGCGTAGTTTTCATCATACATGTTTGCGGGCACACGCCCATGACTACAAGTATGAAATCCAGGTATTCTTTTCCTGATGCCATTTATAACCGCTGTCTCCCTGTTTATTTCTGTTTATTTCAGGGCAAGTGCAGCTCCCATCTCAAAGGCCTTTCGACATTCCTGGGGAAAGATTTCATCATGTCTCTTCTGTTTCGCTTCAGGATCAAACAGAGTCCACGGCCAGTCTGTCTTGCTGTAGTCCTTGAGCTGCAAAGTATCGCCGCTGATGAAGATCTCTGTCGGTCCCACAAAGCTGCTCAGGGTCTGCTGATAGTTCTGCATCATGTTCAGATAATTTGTATCCGGCGCATTACTGGTCATCATGAGCAGTACCGGGATCGGATGCTCATTGCAGCAGGGATTTTCCATGTTATAGGTCAGGTTCTGGAAAATCAGGCGTTCATAGAGTGCCCTGAAGGAAGCCGTCAGCTCGCTGAGGTAATTCGGTGATCCGATAATCAGTCCGTCGGACTCCCTGATCGCATCCAGGACCGGGGTAAGACCGTCCCTGCAGATGCAGTGCCCCTTAAACTTTTCCTTCTTGCATCCGAAGCAGGAGATACATCCGGTATATCTCTCCAACCTGAAAAGATCAAACTTCTGCACCGTAGCGCCCTGCGATTCCGCGCCTTTCATCGCCTCCGTGATCAGTGTATCCGTATTCCACTTCATGCGGGGACCTGCATTGACAGCGACCAGTGATTTACCCATATGTTAAAACCTCTCTTTCTCATTTTTATTTCCGGTTTTTCTATCCGGTTCAATATTGTTTTCCGGATTTATACAGTTCTTTTTTCGATGCTGATAAATTGATGGCTGGATAGCTGTATTGATTGTATCATAGGAACTCCGTTTTTTAACAGTCCGGCGGTCAGCCGATCAGTTCCGACGGACTGCACCAGAGTGCTTCTGACAATGCCAGAACGGTTACCGTAGCAGCTCGCTGCAGGTCCTTTCGTCCAACCTCATATTCCTGCAGCGTGCACAGATTGACGCCTGATCGTTCAGAAAGTTCCTGCTGAGACAAGCCCAGTCTTTTCCGATACATCTGCAGTCTGGAGACACTGCCTCTTCGAAGAAGCAATTCCTCGAGTTCATCCACTGTATTTTCCTCAGAAGCAGTATGATAAGCGGGATACATACGCACCAGGTCCTCCCGTTTGATCAGGGCAAGAATTTCCGAAAAGGTTCTGGAACTCCTCCACTGGTAATAGGCCAGCACAAATCCCCTCCAATAGGCTTCTCCTGTTTTATACCGGACAAGAGGAGAAGCTTCCTTCCCACTTTCCGCCCTGGTTTCCTGAATAAGGCGGCTGCCTTCAGGCAGGTGTCAATTCTCGGGGTTAGTTCTCGGGGCTGTACATGTAGATGTCTTTTACTGTCTCTGCAGTATGCGGTTCACAGGCCGCTCCTGCAATCCAGTTTTCGTTGTGGTAAAAATCCACTGCGCACAGATCCATGGCGCCGCCTTCCCAATAGTAGGGCTCGCTGACCTCGATCCTGACAGGAAGGTCATCGGGTACACCCAGTGCCTGCCGGATCTGTTCCAGCTGTGCATTGGTGAAGTACTCACTGATGGCGTCTTCTTCATCTTCTGCGGCATCATCTCCCTGCAAAAAAGTGCGGAGTTCTGTATATGTCATGGCAGCGTCTTCGTTTTGATACACATAATTGTAGAGTGGTATATTTAAATCCAGATTACGAATCAGCAGTTTGTCAAATCTCTGCGTCAGCTGTTCGCTCTCACGCACATACTCCTCTTCGCTGTACTCATGCATGGAATCCTTTGTATCACCGCTCCGGAAAGCATAGGAATCCAGAACACCATTGTCTGCGTGAAGGTATTTCTTCTTTACAATTTCAATCTTTTCACCATCATAAATGTACCAGAGTATTTCCGTATCATTGAACAGATCACTCCCCGTATGGACCAAAACGAGCTTCTCATCCTCTCTCGCAACATAAAATGTCCAGCCGCCGCCTGCTTCGATCGATGCCATTTCCTGAAGCAGCTTCTTTGCTTCTCCATCCTTATATGTGAAAACGTATAAATCATGTTTTGCTTCCGGGTTGTCAAGACTTTCATCATCACTATTTCCAACGAACAGCAATTCGGGAACACGGTCACCGTCCAGATCATCCAGACACATCAGGGAAGTAGGGGGATTATAGTCGGATGCGATTCCATCTTCAACCCACGATTCCATCAAATCACACAACCAATTCTCATATGTACGTATGTACTGTTCATATTCTCTCATGACCTGAAGATATGCTTCCTTCCAGCCATTATCTTCGAATTCTGCCGTATCCTGTGGAGACTTTGAAACATTCGCTCCTGCGATGGCCTGCTCTTCTTCCAAAGAGGAATTCTCTGCCTGCTCAGAGACGTTTTCTGTTGAACTCAGTTTATTCTGTGAAGATGCATCCTTTTCGGATGGCTGCTCTGCCTGTACAGGGGCGTTTTCTGTTGAACCCGCTTTACTCTGTGAAGGTTCATCTTTTTCGGATGGCTGCTCTGCCTGTTCGGAAACTGCGTCAGCAGATGTGGTGTTTTCCGGCTCCATACTGTTCCCATACGCAGACTGCTCCTGCGGATCCGCTGCTTTCGGACCGGCACCGGTGCAGCCGGTAAAGATTACCAGTGCTGAAATTATTGAAGCGATTATAGCTGCCTTATTTCTCATGTTGTTGCTCCTCCGTTTTTCCAGCTCACATTCTGTCCGGGGATCACTGAAGAGGATCCGCTCTTTCATTGGTGCGTATCCGGGACCGGACAGCCTTTGCAAACTATATATTTTTGCGTCACTGTTACCTTAACATCCCTGCGCTTTTACAAAGGCCGAGCCTGACAAACAATCATTTTTCCTGATATACGGTTACTCTGATATGCACAAACAGCCGGAACCACAACAATTCTAAAAGCAGATATTCCTGCTCATTAACAGAGAGTGTCACCTCACATCGCATCACGTGAGTGCCATTATAAGCAGGAAAACAGAATGCCCCCTTCCTGACAGCAAGCTTTTTGTTTATTGCTTGTCTGCCTGAAAGGAGACATATCACAGTGCGGCGGTGAACAAACCGCTGCCTAAATCATCCGTTCTTCACCTGAATCTGACAGGAACGCATTGTCTCCAGCGCGGCCAGGTGTTTCTCCGGCGTCACACCGGCACAGCAGGCAGCGTCCACGGATATCTGCACTTCCGGCATCGAAGCCTTCAGCAGCAGCGCATTGGAAACTACGCAAATATCCGTACACAGACCGATCAGTTCCAGCTCAATTTCTTCCTCTTCCGACATCGCTTTCAGGTCAGAAGCAAGAGCAATACTGCCAAAAGTCGGCTTCTCGTAAATCTTTGCCTTTGTCAGAAGCTCTGCTATATCCGGACGGATCTGCCAGCCGTCGGTGCCCTTTATACAGTGCACCACCGGCAGGTTCTTACCTTCCTGCGTATCCATGTAATCTTCCCCATGGGTATCCATCGTAGCAATCACGTTTTCCGGAGGGTAGGAGAGGATCTTCTCTTTGACCGCCGGCACAATCGCGACAGCTTCCGCTGTGCCCAAAGCGGCATCAATAAAATCATTCTGCATGTCTACTACAACAAGAATCTTCTTCATGTCAGTCCTCCCTATACTCTTTTTCCACCTATTCCACACATTCCGGATTAGAAAATGTGCGTTAGCAATGAGCCATGCGCAGACAAGGCAGATGACAGCCGATGGGAGCTTGCTCACAATCGGATGGCAGTTGGATTGGCTGCATACGGCGAATGCCGCGACAGTGAGCAAACGCTCTGCGTTTGCGAACCTGTCGGCATGGCGAATGCGTCCAGCCCGAAGCCACAACACTTCGAAAAACTGGAATATGCCTGAAAACAATTATATCGTCGTTTTTACATATGCGTACTTGTGGACATGTGCGAATGCCCGCAAACATGTATGATGAAATAATATATCACAAATACCACAGTGTTTTCCAATAGGTGTATATCTTATCAAAGCACATACCCGGGGGACAGACAACTCTTTTTCAGGATTTCTTATCCAGCTTACAGATCACCGCATCCGGCAGGACAAGTTTGACCGTCCCTTTTGCCTTCTTCCCGATATGATCATAAAGCCGCCCCGCACTCCAGCTTTCTCCCTTTACCGTATAGGTCGAATTTGCGACATAGCCGCAGTGACCGACTCCTTTCATCATGACCTTGATTGCTTCCGCGTCATAGGCGTTATCCGGCTCCTTGATCAGCTTTACCTTCATTCCGGGTTTCATGAACTCGTGGCCAAAGCGGTATTTTGTTCCTGTTATTGTAAAATAAATGTTCTTCATCTTAGACTTCCTCCTCGTCCCAATCGTCATAAAGATCAGAATTATAAACATCTTTCTTTTTTCCGGATTTTCCGGTTTGCAGGCCACTGTCCACTATATCCAGAAACTCCATCTCGGCTGCCCTCTCAAAGGCATCCAGTTTTCCGTTTTTATCTAAATCAAAGAGCAGGTCCAATCCAAACATGCTGTCAGTCCTCCATCCATTCGATATAGTCACGCTCGCTCGAGAACAGCACGTAGTGATCGTTGACATAGCCCATATATCCGCCTTCCGTAACATATCCTTTCATCGTGCACCTCCTCAGTATTTGATTAGAGCAGTCGCTTTCCGGGGCTCCGCCGACAGCCCGGTAAAGTCCGCGGATTTCCCTTGTCTTTCTTTTCCCTTGTCCCTTGTCTCCCTTGTCTTTATGAGTCTATTATCCTCAATAAGGTGTCCCGAAAAACGGACAGCAAAATGGGTTCAAAGCCTGTTAATTGTATTTTTAACTGCAAGTTTTTCTCTACAACTACTCTTGAAATCTGGCAGTTACTTTTGCAAACCTTTATAGTAAAGCTATCCGGTTTCCTCAGGAGAAGCAGGTATAGCTTTTCCTTTTTCCTCTCAATCGCCCATTGATCCGGATCAGAAACACTGCCGGATCTGCTGGCATGAACGCCGCGAAAGCGGCTGCAAACCGGGAGTGGGTGTTTCATGTATTGACAGTAGGGGGACACGGGTTTAGGCTGCGCGTAAGCGCCGGCAGGCCCGGTACCCGCCCACGCTTTTCAGGGCGGGTGCGGGGGATGCCGCTGGCCTGCTCAAAAACCCGTGTCCGGGTTCATGCTGTCAATACTTTAATCACCCGCGACAGGTTTGCACAAAAGAACGATGTAAGGCTGTTAAGCTGAATGGGCTCTGCAAGGGCATGTTTGAGCGGGGGCGGGGCCAGATGCGTTGGGCGGAGCACAACGTGGAGGGGGTGGGCGAAAACATGCCCGTAAAGCTTGCTGCTGAAGGCGCGCGCCCATAAAAGGCGCGCCTTCGCAGCAAGCTCACTCCCCTTGCCTCTGTCACTGATCCTGGATACAGAGGATCACCACAGATCCTATGCTTGTGTTTAAAGATTTCCAGGATATTTTCAAAATGGTTGGTATAACCGGATTTCACAGCTTTTACTTCTGCCTGACCGGGAAGGATCATTATGGCTAAACAATTATCCCTGTCAGAGCGGATCACTATAGAACGCATGCTTCATGGTGACTACACCTTTGCCACCATAGGAAGGAGGCTCAACCGTTCCGCTTCTACCATTTCAAGAGAAATACAGTCCTATCGTTTTTTTGTCCACCCTGTCCCCGAAAAAGGAAAGAATGACTGTTTAAAATTTCATTCATGCATCCGCAACAGCTGCTGCCCTTACACAGAATCTGTCCACGGCTGTCTGACATACCGTTGTAAAAGATGCCCCGATCATAACTGTATTGAGTTCTGCACTGCCTACGAGTCATCACATTGCCCTCTTCTTGATAAACCCCCTTATGTCTGCACCGGCTGCACTAACGAATTACAGAAGAAATGTAAAAAAAATCATGCCTATTACACGGCCCATCGTGCAGACCATGCTCACCATAAAGCAGTAAAACTGGCCCATTCCGGTATACGGAAAACACCTGAGGAACTGGTTGAGATCGGCAGGCTGATCAAGCCTCTGATCCTGAATGGCCAGTCACTGAACCACATTTGTACCACACATGCCAAAACTCTGGGCGTCAGCGAAAAGACTCTGTACAACTATATAGACCAGGGCGTTTTCTCTGTCCGCAACATCGATCTTCCCAAAAAAGTCGTCTATAAAAAGCGCAGAGAGCGCAAAGTACTTACAAAGATGGAATACCGTTACAGAAAAGGGCGCACGATCGAAGACTTCAACAGTTTCCTCGAAGCAAACCCTGATGTTTCGGTCGTCGAAATGGATACTGTAAAGGGAAAACGGGAAAAGGG
>Ga0256407_10013955_pt1 | contig 10661 bp, 8 predicted proteins | sample RumenRJG_04DNA_FD_193489 | JGI IMG/M metagenome (GOLD analysis project Ga0256407, IMG submission 193489) | Bovine rumen microbial communities from Lethbridge, Alberta, Canada - RJG_04 | ecosystem: Host-associated > Mammals > Digestive system > Stomach > Rumen | place: Canada: Alberta | collected... | reverse complement strand
AAAAAAACAAAAAAAAAAAAAAAAAAAAAAAAAAAAAAAAAAAAACAAAAACAAAAAAAAAAAACAAAAAAAAAAAAACTAAAAAAAAAAAAAAAAAAAAAAAATCAAACCCCAAAAAAAAAAACATTAAAAAAAAAAAAAGACCCATGATAAAAAAATATAAAATCCCAAAAAAAAAAATTTATAAAAAAAAATGGAAGACTCAAAGCCAAAACGTGTAACTCTTTCCCGAGGATATCGTATATTTCTTTGGGCATGTTTAGTATCAGTAGAATCTGCAATTAACAATTCATCAGGTTTACTATCTTCAGCATCAAAAGTAATAAAATCAACTCTTAATTTAAACGATAAACAATTTGGTTTAGTAGGAAGTGCAAATGGATTAGGAAGAACACTTGGTTCATCAGTTTTCATTTTTGTAAATACAAGAATGAGTGCTAAATGGACTTGTGCATTCTTTGTTATTGTTAAAGGTTTAATACTTGCTTCATTTCAAATTGTTAATTCTGGTCATATGCTTGTTGTAATGAGATTTTTTATTGGAATTGTTCATATGCCTCCTAGTATTTATTTACCTGTTTGGATTGATCAATTTGGTGTTCAGAAATTAAAGACTTTAATGCAAAGTGTTGTTTTAGTTGTTCAACCTGGTGGAAAAGTTATTGGATTTTTACTTCATATTATTGTTGGTGATAAACAATGGAGAATGGGTTTTGTTTTAGAAGGTATTTATCTTCTTGCTGTTGGTTTTGTATTTGCTTTCTCACCTATTAGATATTTCGATTCTAAATTACAAGTTGTTAAAGATCCTGATGGTGGGGAACATGTTGAAGTTAAGAAAGGAAAACAAGAGTCAAAAATTTCAGTTTTTGAAGAAAAAGAAGATGATCTTAAAGGAGGTAAAAAAGAAGCACCATCATTCTTTTCTGATATGAAAGAATTATTTACTAATGGTACTTTCTTAACAAGTTCATGGATTAGATCAGTAATATATGGTGTAAATACTGCATTCCATTTCTGGATAGCAGATTACATGAGAACAGTATTAGATATAAATTCCCCATCAACAATATTCTTCTCATATACAATTATTGCTTTAGCAGGACCAATAGGAGGAGTATTATGTAATGCTATAATAAATCCATGGATGGGAAGTTACGAATCATCCAAATCATCATATGCTTTATTATTCCTTCATTTAGCAGCATGTGTCTTTGGTGTAGCATTCCCATTATTTATGGGACTTTATCCTTTCTGTGTTTGTTGTGGTTTATATTTAGTTTTCAATTCAGCAATGCTTTCAATATTACAAGGTGTTATTGTATCATCAATACCACCAAGATTAAAAAGTACTGGATTCTCACTTACTAATATTGTAACTATGTTAGTTACTAGTGGTCCTTCTCCTGTTCTTTATGGTTATGTTAATGATAAATATAAAACTTTTTATAAACCACTTGCTATGCTTTGTACTATGTTAGGTGGTGTTGCTTGTATTCCTTTCTTTTTCCTTCTTATTTGTCTTAGAGCTAGGACATTTAAAAAAGATAAATTGTTGGATAAAAAAGAAGGTGGTACTCAAAATATGGCAGAAGATCTTGCTGGTGCTGTTGATCCAGATTCTTTAAGTAAAAATTCTGCTGTTAACGAAGCTAAAGGTGATGGAGATGATAAAAATGAAGTTGAAATGTCTGAAAAATAAATTTATAGAATATCAGTTTGGTTTGTAGGATATTTTTATTTTATTATTTTTATTTAAGGATTTTAATGGTGTTTATTTAAGTAAAAAGTTTTTTTATTTTTTATTTTTTTTTTTTTTTGTAAAAAATTAAAAAAATATTATAATTAATTATTGATTTTTAATATTTTTTTAAAATCAAAAAATGATAAATAAATTATAATATTATATATTTGAATATATATTATTTACATTTTGAAAATTAATTTAAAATAGTAGAAATATAAAAAATATGATACGAGACTATAATAATAATCATATATTTATTTTTGAATTAAATTATTTGACAATTATGATTTTAATAAATCATTTTTTTAGTTATGTAATTTTATCATCATCATTTTGTATAAAGTTTTCAGCACTTTCTTTAGTAGGAAGATAATTATTTCCTTCTGTTTCTAAAATAATTTCACTCTTTTTATCAATTTTTATTTGAATAATATTGTCATTTTCTTTAGGATAAAATAAAATTATCATTTTATTTTCTTTATTATATTTAAATGTTATTTTTTTAAATTTCTTTTTTAAACTTAGAAAATATTTTGTTAAATCTTCATTGATAAAATCATTAACAAATTTTTCATTTGTTTTCTTTTTAAAAGCATTATAAATGATAATTATTAATAGAATTATATATCCTATAACTCCAAAATAAATTTCAAATAAATAAATATTTCTTTTTTTTTTTATTCTTGGAAAATAATAAAGTATTATAAAAAAAAGAATAAAAGAAGCAACTGATACATTTGATAAAATATAAACAAATTTTTTAATATCTTGTTTTTCATATTGTGATTTTTTCACATGACACATACATACAATTTTCTCACATTCTGTTATTATATAATCTAATTGTTCTTTAGAAATATATTTTCCTAAATATTTTTCATTATATACATTATGATCAAAATAAAATATTTCATCAGATTGTTTAATTTTTATAGATGATAAATTTTTATCTTGTAAATCCATTTTTTAAAAATTCCAAAATGGTTTTAAAAAGTATAATTATTTTTATTATTTTTTTATAGGAAAATAAAAAATAAATTTTATGCTTGATCATCCTCAAAAAAGTATTCTTGTCAATGATAAAAATCCAATCAATAAAATAAATAAAAAAAAAAAAGATAAATAATAAAATCAACAACTGTACTTTACTCTTTTGATACACAAAATAAAAAAAAAATAAAAAATAAAAGAAGGAGTTTAAGTCAAATTATTTTACCAGGTTATGAAAAATCTACAAATGAAATTGAAAATAATTTTATAAATATTTCTATGGAAAAAATAAATGAATCTAATACAAAATCAAACTCTAATACATTAAATATTTCTAATATTGATAAAAATATGAATGAAAAAAAATTAATAAATGAAATATTATCTTTTCATAATAATTATAATGTAAAAAATAAAAATAAAAAAATAAATAAAAGCTCCTCATGGAGAGGTACTGTTATTAATTTAGAAAATTTGTTAATTGAAAAAGTAAGAAATATAAAAGAAGATTCTATAAAAGGAATTTATGATATAAACAAAATTATATTAATACAATCATTTTATAGAAGGTATAATTGTAGAAAAAATATATATAATAAATTAATGAGCTTTTATAAACAAAATGCTGCTTCTCAAAAATTATATAATATTTTATTTTTATATATTCAAAAGTTATTTAATAATGTTATTAAAGATATTAAAGAATTTAGAAAACATAAATATTATATTTCAAAAAAAGAATATAAATTATTAATTGAATTACATAATAAAAATATATTTAATGTTAAGGATTTAATAAATTACTTTAGTAATTTATTCAAACAATTTAATATCAATATTAATAATAATAATTTTAGTAAAAATAATAAAAATAATAATATAAATAATATTGAAAATAATAATCAAAGTAAAAATAAAAATGTATCTAATAAAAATGAAAGTTTGAGTTTGAGTAATGATATTTCTCTTGAATTAAATAATATCACAATTAACAGTTTTAACACCGAAAATTCAATATATAAATAATAAATTAAAAACAAATTTATAAATATAATATAATTAGAAGATAATAAATATTAAAACAAATATTTATAATTATTTAATTTAAATAACAAATAAAAAATTATCTAATAATTAAATAATGAAAAAAAATAATTATTCAGGACATTTTTTTAAAGAATTTAACTTTATTCTTTTCCCAATATCAGCTAATGATTTAAAATCTAAATTAAAATGTCCTTTACCAAGAGAATTTATAGTAATTGTATTACAATATTTATTATTATCATCATCAGATTTTTTATTTTCAATTATATTTTTATAATCATTATTATTAATTTCTTTTAATACTCTTCTCTTATTTATCTCTATTTTATTTTCAATTTCATTTTTGGGTTTTTCAATAAAAGAACTTTTAGATGAATACATTTTTTTACTACTTGATTTAATATTATTTAAAATAATATTATTTATTTTTTTTTCATTTTTTATATTTGAACTTATAAAAGATGAGTTTTGATTAGTTGAAAATTCACTTGAATTAAATGAATTAATTCCTTTATTATTATTTAATAAATTATTTTTGTCTTGGGAATTTAAATTTAATGATCTTAAAGAATTTATTTTTCCATTTAAAAATATTGATGTATTATTTTTTAATCTTTTTTCTGTATTTAAAATATTAATTTTTTGTTTGTTTTTTAATTTAATTTTAACTTTTTCATAAACTTCAAAAGCTATTTTATATGGTAATTTAAAAATATATTCTTTAATATCATCAAAAATTGTTTTTTGTAATAAATCTTTTGCTGTTTCAGAAAATTCATCATTAACTGAATGATTAAGTAAAATAATTTTTAAACAATCATAACAAGTAATAATATTAACATTATATTTTAATAATTTCAAACATAAAATTTCCATTTCAATTATTTCATTATTTTTATATTGAGAAAATTTATTTGGAATTAATTTTTTTAATTGTTCAATGTTAATCATAGTAAATTGTATTCCAATACATTTAACACTTAAATAAAAAGCTGTTAAAATCATTAAATTAATATCTTTAATAATATCTTTATTTCCACAATTATATAAAATTAAATCATGAAAAATTAAAGTTTGATAAAGTAGTGATTCTTTATTTTTTAAATTTGAATTTTTACACAAATTATATATTATATCTAAATTATATCTACGAATTTGATTATCTGAATATTTAATAAATACTTTATTTGTTGATGAACTTATATTTTTTGGAAATGTTGGATTTGCCAAATTCCTTATTATTTCTTTTGATAAATCCAATTCCATTTCCATTAAAAATTATATTTGAGTTAATCAGATATTTAAATTTAATTTATTCTTTTTTTATGAATTTACTTAATTTATTTTATCATTTTTTCAAAAAAAAAATAAATAATTTTAATGAATAAAAAAAGTTCTTTTAATAAATTTTTAGATATTTAATAATAAATTTTAAAAGACCGAAAATTTTTCAATAAAAAGATATTTATTGAAAGATTTTAACTTGAAGTTTTTTTTTGATTGAAACAATAGATTTAATTTTTCAATATTCATTTTATTTATTTATATCCTTTATTACGATATCCATTTTTTCTATTATAATTATTATATTTCCCATAATAATTATTATTATAATCACTATAATAGTTATCTTTCTTATTATTATAATGTTCATAATTATTATTATAATCATTATAATAATTATCTTTTTTATTATTTTGATTTTCATAATTATTATAATCATTATAATAATTATCTTTCTTATTATTATAATAATTATCTTTATTTTTCCCTTTATCATAATAATTATTATTATAATTTCTTATTTTATTATTCCCATATCTATTTCTATTATTATTATTTTCAACAATGATATTTTCAATTTGATTTTCTTGAACTTCATTATTTTTTATATCATTTGATACATTATTAGAATCCTTTTTTATAATAATCATTTTTGAAGGATTTGAATTATTTTTTTTTTCTTTAGAACTATTATTATTAGTTAAAGTAATACCATCAAACAAATTATCACAAAATTTACTTTCATCATTTTTAAAATCGACAAATTTTTCATTAGAAAAATATTCTTTAAATTTAAGAAAATGTTCACATGAATCAATAGTATTACAAATTGGATCATCAATTGGTTTTGTTTTTGATTGATAAATAGCATCATTGACTGTTAATTTCTGTTTAATTCCTCTTGGATCAATTAATTCAAAAGTTGAAAAAAATTCATAAACTTTATTTCTTGTTTCTAAATTATCAACTGTAATATAACATAATTTATTTCTTCCTTTCATTGAATATTTTTTTTCTAATTTACAAATTAGAATATCATTTTTAACATGATCTTCAAAATTTTTTTTAATTATTTCTATTAATTTTGTATCACTTAAATTATGTGGAATATTTTTTATAACTAATCTTGATGATATATCTATAAAATTAGTATTTATATTTTCAATATCTTCATCTTTATTATCTTTCATTTTATAAAGTTCAGAAAATAATTTTTCAAAAATAATTTTTTTAATTAAGTTATTTAATATTCATAAAAAATTTAATTTATATAAATATAATAAAAGACTCTAATTTAACCATTACAAATAATAAATATGAAAAATCAAATATGTTATAATAAAATATTAATAAATTACATAAAACAGTAAAATTTTTTTCACCATTCAAATTTAGTTACATATTTCTTAATTAATTGTTCAATACTAAATCTCTTATCTTGTTTTTTTTCTAAGCAATCTTTCATAATAGAATAAAGAACAGATGATCTAGTAATATAAATATCATCAACTTCACTAAGATTATTAATATAATTATAATCACTAATAATACTATTAGAATAATAAGAAACAGGTTCAGAAATAATACTATTTTTAATTTCTTCTTTATCTCCTTTTTCAAAAGGTAATTCCCCATAAATCATATAAAATAAAGTAACACCAACTGCCCAAATATCAACTTTAAAATTATATTTAATATGTTTAATTAATTCAGGTGCTTTAAAACATAATGAACCATAAGGATCATCTGAATATTCATATTTACCTAAAATTCTACTTAAACCAAAATCTACTAATTTTACTGAATCTTTTGGAGTTCCCTTTGAATCATTTGTATAATCTTGATTTACCATTATATTTGCTGATTTTATATCTCTATGTATAATACCATATTTATGAAGACATTTTACTCCATTTAATATTTGGAATGTTATATTTATTAAGTTTGTTAATGAATATATATTTTGATTGTATTCATTTGATTTTATATATGTTTTTAAATCACTTCCTTTTACATATTCAAATACAAAAAATATTTTTGTTTCACTTTCATATCTTTGTATTGTTTTTATTATATTTTCATTTTTAATATTATGTAAACAATTAAATATTGTACTTTCCCATCTATTAATTTTATATTCTTCTTCTGTTGGATTACATTTTAATACTATTTTAATTGCATATAATTTCTTATCTCTTAATCTTTCTGCAAGGAAAACATGACCAAATTTTCCTTTTCCTAATTCACATTTAAAGGAAAAATATTCATTTATATCTTTATGATGAATATTTTTATTAAACCATTGAAAAAATTTATCTGTATCATCTTCATTTTCACATATGAATGAATATTGTTTATCAAAATTATGTAATGTACTAGAAAAAGTTAATAAAGTTAAATTATCAATTGTATGTTTTTTAGCAAAAAGAGAAAATATAGGAATTATTTTTTTAAATAAATAAGAATTCCCACTTTTTTTAAAATAAAAAATATAATAATTTACAAGAACTAATTTAATTTTCTTATCCATTTTTTTTCCTTTCTTATATTTATAAACAGTAATTTCTTTTTTATTTCCATTTTGATATATTTTCCTATAAGAATTATCTCTAGAAGATGAATTTTTTTTAGAATCAATACACATTTCCATATTATTCATGTAAGCATTAGCTTTACTAAAAATAAAAATACCTGAATTTCCAGTTTTAGATTCATGAGGATTTAAAGTAATAGCAAATTTATCATTAACTCTTTTAGTACTTTGAATATCATTAAATAATTTAGGTTCAATTTCTTTTGGTTTACTTAAACTTTGAAGACAATCTTGCATATCAGTTTCAAAATTATTTAAATCTTCAAAATCATCAATTGACTCTTCTGAAGTACTATCATAAGCTCTATATTCATCAAAATCTAATAATTTTATTTTTTGAATATATTTTAATAATTTTTGAGAAATTTGATATTCAAATGAACTATTTATTGAAGTATTTTCTGAATAATTATCAAAAATTACTCTATTTGATTCAAATTTATCATAATTTATTGATTCTTTATATTGTCTTAATTCACTATCTTTAATTAAAGTAGTATAATTATTAATAAAAACTATCATTAAAACAAATATATCTGCATTTTTTGATAATAAACTTATATAATCATCTCTTTTAATTGATTTTTCAACACCAAAAAAATTATTAATTACATCTTCAAGATATTGAATTGAATTAGTAGTATTTTCAATTAAATGAAAATGTGCTAATATTAAAAATACATCTTCCTTTTCAATAATATTATCTTTATTAAAATCATATACATCAAAAGAAAATTGAGCTTTGTCTTCAATTGGTGCAAAAAAAATTTCATATATTCCTTGTGAAAAATCATCTAATTTTAAAGTTTTTTCTTCTCCTGTTAATGCAGAAAAAATTTTATCACTTATTATCATTGGAAGATTAATTACTTCGTTAAATGTATATGAATCAAATACTGAATTACATCTTTTATAAATATTAGCATAAATTTCTGTTAGGAAATTTACTATGATTGTTTTATTATTAGTAAATTTATATGGATATAAATAATTTTTAATATAATCTATTTGTTCTTGTGGTTGTGCCATTTATTTTTAACTTTTAATTTACTGATTTTTAAATATGAAATTTTTATTTTATAAAAAAATTTATTTTATTTCTTTGAATTTATAAAATAAAATTTTATAATATATTAAATATTTTAAAAAGGGAAATTAAGTTTATCAAAAAATTTTTCATTTAAAATAAAAATAATTAAAAATTAAAATTAAGTGATTTAGTTCCATTATTTTTTTGATGATTAGAAAAATAATTTTTTTGATTTCCTCCATTTTTATTCATAAATTTATCAATTATTTTATCTCTTTCATCTTTAATATAAATTTTACTATTATTTTTTGATGATTTAAAAGATTGAGGTTTAATATATTGATAATTATTAGAAAAATTAGTATTTTTATTATATGAATTTAAATTATTCATTGATAAAACATTATTATAATTTTTATAATTAAAATTGCCTTTTTGTAAATTTAAAAATCTTCCTTGATTTAATAAATTATATTGTCTTATACTATGAGATTCTTCATTATCAAAATTAATAGTTTGTTTATTTTTTAATTTTCCTAATAAAGGATTATCAATTTTATTTTCTGTTGCAAAAGCAGAAATTTTTTTTAATAAATATCCATTATTTGAATAATTTTTATAAATTTGATTTTTATTATTATTATTTCTTATATTATTATTTAATAAATCATTATTTGCATTTAATAAATCATTAAAACTTTTTTTTCTTTTTTTTTCATTTATTTTTGAAAAATATTCTTCATAATCAAAATCTTCATTTTGAACAAATCTTTTTTTATTTAATGATGTTTGAATATCATCAAAATAAGTTTTTTTATTTGTATTTTTTTGTAAATTAATTCCTAAATCATGTAATGATTTATTTAACAATTCTTTAATATTATCTTTTTTATTAAATCTTTGATAAGTAAATGAATTATTCCTTTGATATGTTGGTGATGATGAGTTTTCAATTCTCTTTTTTATAAATAAAGAATTATCTGTAAAAATATTATTTTGAGATTTTCTAATTGAATTTCCAGTAAAGCTTGAATTAAATATATCTAATAACTTATTTTTAAATTTGGAATTCATTGTTTAAATTTTTAATTTTTTTAAATAAATGAATTTTTTGAATTATTATGAAAATAAATTTTTAAAAAATATAAAGAGTGAAAAAAAATTTAAAGATTTTTATGATGAAAAAGATATATTTCAAAGAGCAAGAATTCAATTAAATTCTATTAGAATATTTGAAGAGAATGAAAGAAAAGAATTATTAAATAGAGATAAAAAAAAAAAATTAAATAAAAGTTGTTCAGCAAATTTAATAAAAGTTCCTCATATTACAACATTTCAAAGATTTCAATTATTAAAAGAAGAAAATGCAAATGTAATAAAAAGAAGATCAATGTATAATAATATTGATTCATTAAAACCAAAAAAAATTGATTATTATTTCCAAATTAAATTAATAAATAAAAAAACAAGAAATAGTATTAAAGAATATAAATCAATATTAAATAATAATGAATCAAAAAATAAAAAAAATAATAATCATTTATTAATATTATATGGTAATAAAATTGATTATATAAATAATAATAGTAGTATTGAAAATAAAATAAATAATAATAATAATGAATCATTTGATAATACATCTCATTCTCAATTAAATAGAAATTTGAATAGAATCAATTTAAAGAAACCTTTTTTAAAATCCTCAAATAATATTTTTCCCCAGAAAAAAATTAATTTAAAAAAAATAATATTAAATAATATAGAAAAAAAGAATGATAAAAGTTATAATAAAGTAAAGAATCCAATATTGAAAAATTTCCCAATTATCCAAAACATATATAAATAAAATATATAAAAAATTAAAAAAAAATTAAAAAAAAAAAAAAAAAAAAAAAAAAAAAAAAAAAAAATTTTTAAAAAAAAAAAAAAAAAAAAAAAAAAAAAAAAAAAAAAAAAAAAAAAAAAAAAAA
>Ga0256407_10013954_pt1 | contig 10661 bp, 7 predicted proteins | sample RumenRJG_04DNA_FD_193489 | JGI IMG/M metagenome (GOLD analysis project Ga0256407, IMG submission 193489) | Bovine rumen microbial communities from Lethbridge, Alberta, Canada - RJG_04 | ecosystem: Host-associated > Mammals > Digestive system > Stomach > Rumen | place: Canada: Alberta | collected... | reverse complement strand
TCTTTAATACTGCATTGATTCCAGCAAGTAAACCAAGACCAGCAGCTTCTTCATATCCACTAGTACCACATATTTGTCCAGCAATATAAAGCCCAGGCCACTTTTTAATCTCAAGAGTCATTCCATACTCTTCCGTTTTGATTGCGTCATACTCAATTGCATAAGCATACTTAAGGAAAACAGCATTTTCAAATCCTGGTAAGCTTCTAACCATTTTGTCTTGGACTTCGACTGACATGCTTGTACTAAAACCTTGAAGATAAATAGAATCAGTATATCTAGATTCAGGTTCTAAGAATAATTGATGTCTTTCTTTATCTTTAAAAGTCATGATTTTACTTTCAATAGAAGGACAATATCTAGGACCAACCCCAGTTACTAATCCACTATATAAAGCAGTTTCATCAAGGTTATCTCTAATGATTTGATGTGTTTCAGGAGTTGTATAAATTAAATAACAGTTCTCTTGTTCTTCAACAGGAATAAATTCTGTAGTTTCATATGAAAATGCTAAATGTCCAGGAGTACCTGGTTGAACACTTGCTTTACTAAAATCAATTGAATCACGTTTAATTCTTGGTGGAGTACCTGTTTTAAATCTTATGGTTTGAATACCCATACTCCTTAAATATGGAGATAAACCTAAAGATGGTTTTTCTCCGTCAGGTCCTTCACTTTTCTTTACATGTCCACGATAAATTTCGCTTTCCATGTAAGTTCCGGTAGTTAATATCACTGCATTTGCGGTGTATCTATTTCCTAAAGATGTAACTACACCATATACTTTCTCTTCATCATGAATTAAAGAGACAACAGTTTCTTCTTTGACAGTTAAGTGAGTAGTATTAAGGGCTAAATCTTGTAAATATTTAGGATATTCTAGTTTATCTTGTTGCGCTCTAAGGCATTGGACGCCTGGTCCTTTCCCAGTATTAAGCATCTTCATCTGCAAATAATGATGATCTGCTGCTTTACCCATCATACCGCCTAAAGCATCGATTTCTCTTACAACGATTCCTTTAGCGCTTCCGCCAATAGAAGGATTGCATGGCATGTTACCCATCATTTTAATGTTAATTGTAAGTAAAAGAGTCTCTTCGCCCATATGAGCAGAAGCAAAAGCGGCTTCTAAGCCTGCATGACCTCCACCTACAACAATAACTGAGTAGTCCATATTATCCGACACTACCTTCCATATCTAACTTAATTAATTGATTTAATTCGACAGCGTATTCCATAGGTAATTCTTTTGAGAATGGTTCTATGAATCCCATAATAATCATTTGAGTAGCTTCTTTTTTGGATAAGCCTCTACTCATTAGGTAGAATAATTGCTCTTCATTAATCTTACTAACAGTGGCTTCATGTTCAATAAAGGATAAGTTATTTTTAACTTCGTTTGTTGGAATAGTATCACTCTTAGAAAGATTGTCTAAGATTAAGGTATCACACTCGACATGGCTTCTAGAATTTATGGCATTTTTATGATGTCTAACTGTTCCTCTATAATTAGCAACACCACCATTTTTAACAACAGATTTAGAGATAATTGTGCTACTAGTATTTGGGGCTAAATGAATCATTCTTGCTCCAGCATCTTGGTATTGGCCTTTACTAGCAACCGCAATAGAGATACATGTACCTTTTGCCCCTTCTCCTTGAAGAATACAAGCAGGGTATTTCATGTTAAACATACTTCCAATATTACCATCAATCCACTCCATTTGAGCATTCTCCATACACTTAGCTCTCTTAGTGACAAGATTGATAATATTTATGGACCAGTTTTGTACTGTAGAGTACCTACATTTTGCGTCTTTCAAGATAACGATTTCTACTACTGCAGCATGCAGAGAATCTTTGCTATAAGTAGGGGCTGTACAGCCTTCTACATAATGTACATCAGCGCCTTCATCAACTATAATTAAAGTTCTTTCAAATTGACCAGATTTTTCGTTATTTATACGGAAATAAGACTGCAAAGGTTTATCTAAATGCACTCCTTTAGGTACATAAATAAACGAACCACCACTCCATACTGCACTATTCAAAGCGGAGAATTTATTATCTCCAAAAGGCACCACTGTACCGAAGTATTTTTTGAAGATGTCTGGGCACACTTTTAATGCCATATCTGTAGAAAGGAAAATAACACCTTTTTCCTCTACTTCTTTAAGCATATTATGATAGACAACTTCGGATTCGTACTGAGTGGAAACACCAGCTAAATATTTTTGTTCAGCTTCAGGAATTCCTAACTTGGAGAAAGTATTTTTAATAGTCTCTGGAACTTCATTCCAATCTTTACTTTCTTTCTCTGCTGGACGAGTAAAATATGTATAGCTCTGGAAATCTAAACTTGATAAATCAGGTCCGTATTCAGGGAGAGGTAAACGATTAAAAGCCTCGAGTGCTTTAAGACGATATTCAAGCATCCATTCAGGCTCTCTCTTTAAAGAAGATATTTCTCTAATAATCTCTTCATTAAGTCCTTTTGGCGTCTTTAAAATAGAGACATCTTTATCTTTAAAGCCTGTCTTATTTAATGTTTCTTCAAAATTTAGATCTTTTTTCTCCATCTTATTTTCCTAATATCTTAATAGCAGCATTATATCCGATTGTAGCGCATCTAATTCTTGCTGCTTGTTTACTTGTGTTGATAAAAACAATAGCTTCATCAAGAACCTCATCATCAAAAGGTTCTTCATGAACCATCTTCATATAATTATCAATAATGTTAAAAGCTTCTTCTTTGGTTTTTCCTATAAATAAATCGCACATAATATCTGTACTAGAAGTAGATATTGTACAACCGATACCATCGAAACATGCATCAGTAACAATGTTATTTTCCACTAATAAGAAAACATCAATATCGTCGATACAGTTATCAGAATGCATATGAACAGATAAATATTTATCATTCTTAGGTTGATGCTTATGTAATGGATTAGAATAATGGTCCATTATAATTTGACGCATCATATCATTAGTTAAAGTAGGCATCTAAAATATCTCCTCCTTCTTTTAGTACATCCACTAATCTATCTATATCTTCTTTACTAGTATAGAAATAGAAAGAAGCTCTTACTGTAGCTTTAGTATTCAAATATTTATAAAGAATCTTTGCGCAGTGCTGACCACTTCTTACCGCAATGCCTTTGTAGTTAAGTAATGTAGCCTCATCTTGAGCAAATATATCTTTCCTATTAAAGGTAATAATTCCGCCTTTGGCAAATCTATTATAAATAACAATATCATTCACTTCTTCTAAACGTTTTAGAGCATATTGATGAATCTCTTTTTCATATACATGGATATTGTCAATTCCAATTTCTTCTATATATTTTATTGCTGCACCTAAACCAATAATACCTGCGATATTAAGTGTTCCAGCTTCAAATTTACTAGGAGCATCATTAGGAATAACACTTGTATCAAAATCAAAAGTAACATTCATTCCTCCGCCAGTAATGAATGTATCGGAAGCTTGTAATAAATCATATTTTCCAATTAAACATCCTACACCTGTAGGACCACACATTTTATGTCCTGAGAATGATAAGAAGTCTATATCGCTATCCTTAAAGTCCACCTTCATATGAGGTACAGATTGAGCGCCATCAACAAAGAATAACGAATTATTTTCATGAATAATTTTAGCAAATTCTTTAATATCAATAACGTTTCCAAGGACATTAGAAACATGTGCTAAAGAAACTATTTTGGTATGATTTGTAAGACTTTTGCGTAAATTTTCATTTGAAATGCAGCCTTTTTCATCTAAAGGAATATATTTAATTACTACACCTATTTCCTTGGCAAGTTTAAACCAAGGTAACAAATTAGATGCGTGTTCTGCCTCATCCACCAATATCTCATCACCCTTTGTTAAGTGTTTCCTTGCATATCCATAAGCAATAAGATTAATAGACATTGTTGTGCCGCTTGTAAATACAACTTCATTAGGTTCACTATTTATAAAACGTGCAACTTCTTTTCTTGCTTCTTCAATCTTTGTGTCAACTTTATAACAAAGATCATAGTCTCCTCTATGACTGTTAGCGGTGTATTTTGTATAGTACTCGGTAATAGCATCGATAACACATTGAGGTTTAAAAGTAGTAGAAGCATTATCCAAAAATACCAAGCGTTTACCACACATGGTGACATCATTATTCAACATTGGAAAATCTCTTCTAATTTTATTGATGTCTATCATTTATAGTCCTCTTTCAATCAAAGTATTAATTTGTCTTTGCAATTCTTCATCATCGAATCCATTTAATATAGGTTTTAAATAACCATAGGTAATTAATTCTCTAGCTTTTTGGATTGATAAACCTCTACTTGTAAGATAGAAAAGATGATCATCACTTATTTTTCCAACAACTGCAGCGTGACTTGCTTCAATGTCATTATCATCAATTTTTAATATAGGTTTTGCTATAGCGTCACTAGCTTCATCAAACACCATTATTTTAGAATTTTGATGAGCAACTGATTCATGGCTTCCATTTTCAATTTTACATATTCCCGAGAATAGTAAACGGGATTCATCACGTGAAACTCCGTAATTATTAATCTCACATTTTGTCTTTTTTGATTTATGGTAAATCGAAACATCGAATTCTTTATTATCTTTATCTTTTGTTAATGAAGATAAGTTCCATATACACTCGCTATTTACTTCCATTAACTTAATATTTGTCTTTAAAGTAACATTGCCGCTAGCAAAATCTGCATAATAACAAGTGACATTTGATCTCTCTAAAATTTCCCCATTAATTAAGATTTTGCATGGTTTTTCCTGCAAAAATGACATTTTTAATAAAGAATTTTTCTTGGCATTAAAATTGATTGTAGCTTCTTCATCAATATTTAAAAACACTATTGATACTTGATTACCTTGTTCAACATTAATATCAAAAATATTGCCGACCTTAAAATCTTTACCATTAATGATATATTTTCCGGTAAGTAAATTATTTTCAATTTTTGTCAAACAAGTATAGTCCATTACTTAATCACTTCTTTAACTGCACAGCTTCCTAAAGAAACTTTGTTCATATTTTGTTCTTCTTTTTCAATTTCAATTCCTAATTCAGTTTTAATAAATTCGTATCCTTCTTGGTCAATACGTTTTACATAAGAAGGATCACCATCAATAGCAACACGACCATTAACTATAACAACTGCTCTAGTTGGTTTTATCAAATCAAACAATCTTGCATAGTGTGAAATAACCAAGAATGTACGACTGTTATCTTTTTCTTTGTTTATGACATCAGCAACAACCTGAATTGCGTCGACATCAAGTCCACTATCAATTTCGTCAAGCATTGCTAGTCCAGGTTTTAATAATAAAAGTTGAAGAATCTCATTTCTCTTCTTTTCGCCACCGCTAAAACCTTCATTAAGATTTCTAGTTACAAAATCAAAAGGAATTTTAACTTCTTTGGTAGCACTATCTAAAACTTTATAGAACTTGTAAGTAGAGATAGGGGTTTCATTTCTAGAATTAACAGCGGCTCTAAGGAAGTCGGAATTACTAACTCCTGGGATTTCAACTGGATTTTGGAAACCTAAAAAGATACCTAATTTGGCCCTTTCATCAGTGCTTAAACTTAAAATGTCAACATCATTATAGGTAACAGACCCTTCAGTAACTTGATATTTAGGATGTCCCATAATGACATTTAATAAAGTAGATTTTCCATGTCCATTTGGACCTAAAATCGCAACAACTTCACCTTCATTAATAGAAAGATTGATACCTTTTAGTATCTCTTTCCCTTCAACTGAGGCGTGTAAATTAGTAATCTTCAAAGTTCCCATACTATTTCCTCGACCGTAATTAATTCTATGGCATTATAAAAATACGTTCAAACAATACGATAATTTTTATTTATAAAGTCAAATTCATTAGCTTAGAGTAGCTCAAAAACTATTTTTATTAAAAAATATTGAAAGATAAATTATCTCTTATATATAATATAACGTGCTATACGCTCAGGAGAGGAGAGAAAACATGAAAAAGAACAAATTAACATTATGTTTAACTTCTGGCTTTGTAGTTGCTATGTCCTTAGCTGCTTGTGGAGGATTATCCAGTAATGATAAAGCAGTTGTTACCATCAAAAACTCTGATGGCAAAACTGTTGATATCTTAACTGACTCCATCTATAACGCTTATAAGACAGAAACTGATGGTATTTCAAAATACTATAATGCTATTTTAGAAGCATTAGTTCGTTACGAATACGAAAATACCAACAGCCAAATTAAAGCATGGACAAAGAAGATTAAAACAAGTGCAGAAATTAAAGCCGAAGCAAAAAACGATGTTGAAAACGACAAGTATACTGCTGACGAAAACGCAAAAACAAACAGTACAAGTTACGAAACTGAATGGGAAAAGATCTTAGATTCTCATGGCTGTGAAAATGAAGAAGAATTGCTTCAATATCACATCTATCAATTAGAAAAAGAAGACATCACTGATAAGTTCTTCCTATTCCAAAAAGATAGTACATTAACTGAAGAATGGTTAGGTATCACACCTGAAGGTACTACACCTGAAGGCAATGTTAAAGGTGCATTCCCATACCACATTAGACACGTATTAACATCTATTAGTGGTGGTTCCACAAACTACTATAATTCCACTATCACAGAGTCTGAAGCAAAGAGTTTAGGAAACACAATGGATGCTTTACTTTCTGACAAATATAACTTTGCTCAAGTCGCTCAGAAATTCTCAGGCGATTCAGGAAGTGCTGCAAAAGGTGGCGATGCTGGTATTATGACTACTTCCACATCTTTCGTTAATGAATTCAAATTAGGTATCTACGCTTACGACACTATCTATAACATTGAGAACGTTGGAATGGAAGATAACGATGAATTCCCAGCTGACCCAGCATTAGATAAAATCAGTGAAGGTCTTGGCTTAGGTAATGATTACAAATTTGATTTAAAAGTTGATGGACAAATCAAGAAAGTTACCGCTAAAGAAGCATTCAAATCCTTCAACAACGGCAAAATTCAAACAGTTCCATATCAAGCTTTTGAATTAATTAAGAAAAACGCTGATGTTACAAAGAATGAAGATGGCGGAAAAGTTAATAATGGTAAAGATACATATTATCCAAGAAACGTTTTATTCAACTATTACCTTAACTTCCATAACCCATTCTTAATCACCAACGAAACAATTGATGATGAATACATTGAAGACCCTGAAGATGAGCATCCTGAACTTCATCAAGGTACTGGTTTAATCAATGGCCTTAACGCTAATGCTTCTGATAAATTCGTTAGCCTTCCAGGTGATAATTCAGCTAGAAAATACTTAACTGATGGCGAAGGTCATTTCATTATCGGTGTTCGTGGTCAATATGGAATCCACTTCATGGTTATGCAAAAATCAATCTTTGATTACGCTGACGGAACTGATGATTTACCATCATTAGACGAATACTACACAACTTACACTCCATCTGATGTTGACTATCCAACAAAAGCAGATGGTACACCAAAAGATACTTACGTTAATTTCATTGAATCCACAAACCCTACTACATACACAACTAGAGCAAAGGAAACAAGAAATGAAATTAAGACATTCGATACTACATATGAATATCGTTTATTCGAATACATCCTTGGTATCGAAGGTGCAAATATTAAGATTAACGATCAAGACTTAAAGGATAATATCGCTGACTATATCTCTCGTACTCGCGATTCCAATAAGAACAATCGTGAAAAAACATTAAATGAATCTTGGAGAACATATTGCGAAACTATTGCTATCCAATATGACAACAGAACTGAATGGGAAGCAAACGACTTAACAGCTAGTAAGGTTAAATTAGTACACCCAAGATGTGCTATTGGTTTCCAAAAAACACAACACAATGACGAAGCAGCTTGGGAAAAAGGAGGAGTCTGTTACTATGAAGAATAAAATTAAAATTGCAGGCCTTTCATTAATTGCCTTGTTAGGTTTATCAGCATGTAGTGAAGTTATTGCTAAACCAACTACATATGATGAAAAATTAGTTACCTTCCCAGAAGGAACACAAGAAATCTATAACAACGCAGCAAATGTTGTTTATGATGCAATCCACGATGGTGGTATTGGTAAAGATGTCTTAAAGTCAGTCTTATACTTATACTCCGTTACTGCTTTCGGTGCTTACGATAGAACTGTTGAAGTCGGAGGTGTTACAGTTAAACTTGGTGAAGTTACATTAACTGAAGCTGTCAATAGCGAAAGAGAAATGGCAACATTCATCAAAACCCACAAAACATATTGGGATGAAGGAAAAACTGAAGAACACGAGCCTACTACTTCAGAAATCCAAAGAGTAAAAGCTAAACTTAAATCTATCAATGATAGAATCGCTGAAAAAATGTATGACAAGATTTCTGGTGGTTCTTACAGCGATAGACACATCTTCTCTGAAGCAGAATTCTTAAAATCATTAAGAAACGCTATGGAATCTGTTGCTAACCCTTTAGATTCAGGTGTCGCTTTATATAGCGGAACAATCCTTCCAAGCGTTGAACCAGAAGATGTCTTTGACCACTATTTACACCTTGAAAACTACTATAGTAGCGACAACAAATATATCATTGACAAGATTATTCCAGATATCTACGAAGAACTCTTGAACGAATTATATTTGAACCAAGAAACATATAATACTCTTGGTAGAAGCTATGCTAGAAAAGTTAACATTATTAAATTTGAAAATAACGAAGACTATCCTAACGCTGCATTCTATTTAGCTTCTCAATTAGTTAAAGAATTAAATACAACTGATCCTACAGAAGCTGAAGCTATTAAAAATATGGATATCTTAAATAAGTTCAAAGCTTATTCTAGAGCTTATATCGGTTATGATTTAACTACCGATGAACAAGCTATTCTTGAAAATTCAGGCGGATTTATTCCTCATATTGCTAATAACATTGACAATAGCAACGATGATGTCGGAACATATTACGAAGGTACTAAGTACGGTGATATCGCTTCTAAATATCTCAAGATGGTTAACTCTAAATTCGTTGAAACAGACATCGAAAACAGTTTCACAAGCAATAATGCTTACCCAACTTATATTGGATTATTACAACAAAGTATTGCTCTTGAAGAAAAAGACTACACCACTAACGGCTGGTTCATTAAAAACGGTGGCTTAAACGAATTACCATCAGAAATTAGAGACAGATTATTCAATATCTCAGTCGCTAATGGTATTAACGAAAAAAATAGAGACGCTAACGCAAGAACTTACGTTGACGGTAAATGGGTTATCCCAAGTACTGAAAACGGTTTCCTCTGTCGCGTCAACGGCCACAACTATTTAAAGAAAGAAAATAGAATTGCTGGCGAAGGCGTTGAAAACGATATCTTATTCTATGATACAAGCTCCAAAGCTTACTACATTGTTGAAGTTGTTGAAGCTGCAAGTAGCTCAAAATTAAGTAAGAGCGGCGATAATAACTACGCTAAAACACGTGGTGAAGACGTCATGGAAGACTTCATTAATAGAATTGGTAAACTCGTTGGTGCTGATTCAAGCTATTCAACATTAGCTAAGAAGAAATACCTCAAAGAAATGAACATCGTTTATTACGATGATAGTGTCTATAACTATTTCAAATCTAACTATCCTGAGTTATTCTAATTAACCCAAATCTATAAGCGTCCGAAAGGGCGCTTTTTTCTTACCCTCTTAATTGAATAAGAACCACTACTTTGATAATATTATTAAATATAATAAGGAAGTGATTACTAGTGCCTGACCCCTTATCGTGGATAATCATTGTCATATGTGTAGCATTAAGCTTCTTCTTTTCTTTAGCGGAAACTTCTCTAGCCTTATGTAATAGATTTAAATTACAAGTAGAAGCTGATGAAGGTCATAAAATCGCTAAGCTAGTAGTAAAAATTAGCACTAAATACGATCGAACCTTAACCACTGTTTTAGTGGGTAATAATATAGTCGCAATTATTCTTTCTACAGTATCCACTATTGTATTTTTTAACTATTTCCAATATACCGGATTAAAAGATTATGCTTCCCTTATATCTTCTATTATTATGACTATTATCGTTTATATATTAGGAGATACATTACCTAAAACCATTGCTAAAGCCATTCCAGATACATGTTCTAAGATTGTTTGTGTACCTGTATATATTTGCTCTATTATCTTTACCCCAATCACCTTGCTATTTGAGGGATTAGTTAAATTATTCGAAATTATATTCAAGAAAAAGAAAGAAGAAGAATTTACTAGTGAAGATTTAGAAGATGTGTTGGAAAAAAGTGAAGAAAGCGGAACATTTGAAGAAGAACAAGTAGAGATTATTCAATCAGCCTTAGAATTCGCAGATACAACTGCAAAGGATGTATTAACTAGAAAGAACAAGATATTTGCCCTTGATATTAACGGACTTACAAACGAAAAACTTAAAGAAGAGATTAATAACACCACATATTCAAGAATACCTTTATACGATGGTGAATTAAACAACTACATAGGCGTTTTAAATGTAAAAACATATATCAAAGAATATTTATCTAATCCTAACGTTGAAATACGCTCTTTATTGCAACCTCCATACCGTGTTCCAAACAAAA
>Ga0256407_10013949_pt1 | contig 10664 bp, 14 predicted proteins | sample RumenRJG_04DNA_FD_193489 | JGI IMG/M metagenome (GOLD analysis project Ga0256407, IMG submission 193489) | Bovine rumen microbial communities from Lethbridge, Alberta, Canada - RJG_04 | ecosystem: Host-associated > Mammals > Digestive system > Stomach > Rumen | place: Canada: Alberta... | reverse complement strand
CGGCTTTTCCTTCTACGGTGGCTTCAATGTCGTCTGCGGTAATCACCTCGTTCAGCTCCATGGTATATTCCGTCTGGTCGGCTTTGAAGTCGCTGACCTTTTGACCCTTAATCTTCATGCCAGTAACCTTGGCATTGTATATCAGTTCGATGTCGTCTACCAGTACTTCGTCCTTGTCACTGCCCTGTCCTGCGTCGGCATTGGTTGAAATAGTAACCAGAATGGCCTTCGGGTCAACGGTATTCTGTGTGTATTCAAAGGGAATGGAGATGCGTTTCCATTTTTCGTTGGTAGTGGCTATCTCGTTGTTCTTGGCTTTTGCCACGACGTTGGTGCTGGTTTTGACTTCCGGATCCTGATAGAATGTGCCGTCGGTAATGGCGGCGCTGATGGTGGCGTATGGATGTTGTGCATTAGGCGTTCCCTGCTTGAACTTCACCCATGCCGCAATAGAGTCTGGCTTAGAGCAAAGCGGTGTGTAGTAGGGATCTTTATTGCCGTCCAGATCGTCCATGCTCATGTCAGCATAGGCATAATTCCCCGTTGCATCGTCTGCCAATGCTGATGCGGCATTCATGCGCCCGGTAGTCATCGTGCCATTAGCGATTACTTTAATAAAAAAGCCGAAGTCCATCCCTTTTGCAAATATACGGGCACTTGTACTGCCAGAGTGGGCATCAGTTGATGCCTCGATGTGATGGCCTGCAGCTTCTGCCAGTTTGCCTGTTGCTGTCTCGAACGAATGCCATGCGTTAGGTTCTTTATAGCTGTCTATCGAGGTATGCCAGTTCTCGAAGCTCTGGTTGGCTATCTGGTAGCCGTTGCCAACGGCCACCTTGATGACCTTCCCCATCAGGGCAATGTCCAAATAGCAGCGCAGGCGGTCGCCCTCAATCTTTCCACGAAGCTCTACAGGTATTTCACCAATCAGGGTTCCCATCCACATGGATACACTTGGGTCATCACCTTTTGTGATTTTAACATTTTGTTTGGCCAACAGCAGTGTGGCATTGCCATCTTGAATGGGCTTGATTCCCTTCAGTTCCACATTGCCTACACCTGTGGGGGTGTCTCCAGCCTGAAGAATAAAGTTCTTGAGGTTGATATCATACAGTCCGCCGTTTTCTGTAACCGAGATGACGGCATTTTGTTCAGACGATATACCGTTTACGGTAATGGTGATGGGTACGTTGTAGTCGGTTGCAAAGGTAGCAACAGCTGTTGTGACAATCAGTAATAAAGTAAATAATTTCTTCATTTCTTTAATGTTTTATTTGTTAAATAGTATAGCACTCTCCAATATCAGACCAGTGCCCCAATGTTGCTAAGACAATAGTTTCCGCCGTACTTGTCCGCGAGGCATACAACAGTGTAGAGTTTCACCGCCGTCCTTTCTTAGGCCGTTGCAAAGGTATGCAATAATTCTTTATCAGCATCATCTTGCTGGGAGTTATTATGTGATGCTCCTGCTACTTGAGCCACAAGAAACTTGAAATGTTTACCTTTTCTCTTAATTCAAGCCACTCCGCACTACGACACATCCCCCCTCGGTAGCCACAGCCTCGTTGTCGGTCGCGTCAACGTCCTCAATATTGAAGAATTCCTTCCACTCGCATCCCTCATCCTCCTTGGGGTATTGTTTAATGGGATATTGTTGTAACATTTTCAAGGATATTTTTATGACTGTGTTACATTGTCTGTCTTTGATGGAGAAAAGCGGGTGTAGTAAACCTGACTAATGGATTGTTTGATTAGTACATATTGAGATTTTCGGCATATACAGGATTTGGTTCTTTGAGAATTTCGGCGTATTTCAACAACAAACTTTTGAGAATTTCGGCATTTTTATTTCTTTTCCTTTGGTAAATGGGATTTTATAGCTACCGTCGTTTTCTTCATGATTACGTCGTTTGGTACTGCAAAGATACAAAATTATATCAAATTGTCATCAGAAACATCTGACTATCAGTTTATTAATTTTTAAAACATCCCTTTATTCTTCGTCTTTGTCTTCGTGGTAAATCTCAGGAAATAGATAATATTTCTCAATAGCATTCTGATTGCCATACGAGAATTCCCCTTCTCTGAATATATTCTCTTTGGATGCCATTGTCAAGAAGCAATTCACTGCCTTTATGTCCTGTGGATTCTTTTCTAAATAAGATAGAACGGTGCAGCAGCACATATTACGATATGCATTATATAGTCTGTTTGGTATTGTGGAATCCTTGGATGCCCCCTTGGAATCCTGATATAAAACTCGCCATTTCTGCCATAGCTCATTTAGATAGACTGAGTATTTTTGTTCTTTCATCAAAGCTTCCATTATAGGTATTGCCGGACTCTTGAAATCTTCACCCCATGAATCTTTGTCTGCCTCGTATGCATGAGCCAGTTCTATAGCATAAACGCAACGTGCATCGAAGTCAGTTGCTTTTTCATACCTGTCTTTTAGTTCCTTAACCATATTCGGATTACCGCGCTTTTTTATTAGTTCACTCATTTCCGGAACACCAGAACAATTGTTATATTCATCCCAGTATGTATCTTCATTTATCTCTCCAAAAGTAGTGATGTAATATCTTTTTGATAGATATGCATATAATTGATCCTTCACTCTCCAAGGATTGTGCTCATTATGGTCAACACTATCTGGGTTAACAGAAAGAAGGAAGAGCATTTCTTGCTTATAATCTTTTATCTTTGCACGGACTTCCGGGTCCGTTATTCGTTCAATATTGATACCCTCTACCTTTTTAATAACATCTCGTGGTTCAATTCCTATGCGCATCAACATGTCAAAATCTGTCATTATGCTATTTTGAATTACAAAGGCATTGTATGAGTCAATCAATCGTTTCAACTGATATGGCATTTGCTCGCCATGTACAACCTTAAGCCACATGTCTTTATCAGATAGTGTTTCGAATTCTATAGATTGAGCATTGTCGATTTCATATTCAAGGGAATCAATACCAAAGATATCTTTGTTTTCAGTTGAGATAACTTGCTGGGAATTACCAATCTGCTTACAACTTGTGATTAGTATCAATAATGCTGCAAATAGTCCTATGCTTAAATATGTCTTCATAAGTTTTTTGATATTCTTGGTGATGAATAGCGCACGTAATATTAGTGGAGTAGCAATTTTTTTCACAATAACCAAACATTCAATATATGATATTCACTTTATCTCATGGGAGCTTCCACAAAAGAGGCATCGATAATCTTGCCTTCATTGAAAGAAAGTCCCTTGCCGTCAAGGTAAGAACGGAACTTGTCGAACAGGGCATCAAAAGAACCCACCTTGCTTAGTATGTTCTTCACGTGCCACACTGTCTTCTCGTCAGGAATCTCATCCACAGTATGTATGCCGAGAGCCTCTATGGTGAGCTTCTCCTCAAAGAGATTCTCATCCATCGGTCTCCTATATATCGTCGTTTTCTTCATGATTACGTCGTTTGGTACTGCAAAGGTACAAAATTATATCAAATTGTCGTCAGAAACATCTGACTACCAGTTTGTTAATTTTTAGAATATCCCTTAAACAATTTTTGGGGAAATATCTTGTTGAGGATTTCATTTTATTATAAGATATGGTATAGCATCTGGGTGGTTCGTTTTCATATAACTAATGTACCAATCTTCTCCTTTATTATCTGTGTTATAGAACTCTATGGACCTTATTAAATCTTTGACACATTCTTTCATTGCATCCTCATGTTTGTTCTCCAAGAATTCTTGGGAACAGCCACTATACGGTTCACCATTCCGAGGCCATACAAAACGGCACATATTAAACAATCTATAATGAGTTGTCGTATATTTTGAACTCAATATCTCAAACCCCATTTGATTTACTTTATAATACGGATGATATTCATTGTTTATTCTTAACAACCTTATACCTAAGAACTGATTAGCATTTAAGTCTGGATATAAGGGCAAAACAATGTTCGTTTGTTCCTGGAACAATCTGCTAATACTTACAAAGTCAGCTGCTCTTTCAAAAACAAGTTCAATACATATGTAGTCATTCTCGTGCAGTAATCTAATGTCCTTAGACATGAATCGATATCCATATCTATTTAAAAACATAAAGAATTCTTTATACTGTTCTTGAACTTTTTTTAGTTCGGAACTTGCAATTAATTTAGATTTAATGAAATCAAACATGATTCATGTCACAATTATATTTGGAAAATCTATGCATATCAAAACAATCTACTTTACTCGTAGCAGTAACGATGACAACCAAGTTTATTTTTAGTCAATCGTTCTTGTAACGATCGAAGATGTACTTAATTTCGTTGATATTCTCGTTTACCAACGTCTCTACATTTTCCTTTACGGTAGTGAATCCTGCCGATTCATCGCAAGGATGCCTGTCCATCAAGTATAGTTGACAGCACGATAAGTCTCTATTAACGCCACAATCGATAGCCACACTCTCGAACAAGTCTGGATGGTCCTTCATCGCTTTATCTGCCATGATGCTTCCTGCACCACCAACTCCTATGAATAATATTTTGTTTGCCATATATTTTTACTCCCATTTCAGTGTTATTATGGACTTCTCGTTTACTCCTAATTTGATGACTTTCTTCTTCATCTGCAACCGCACCTTTGTACCAATAATCTCATGGGTAGTGTCATCCACGCCCCAATTCATATAGGCATAATCGCGGTCGTTCAGTGTAGCACTATTGGCAAGGGCACTTATGTCCTTGCCAATCATCGTAGGTTCGCAATTGTTATGCTTGAACTCAACCCATCCTATTTCCTTAGGGAGTTTGCTGAGTTCTTTTACCAGTATGTCAATATTTCCAATCATATTAATGCACAAAATTATTAATCCTTATAAGAATTGTATATCAATATGCCAATTATGGCACAGAATACAATAAAACCAATGGAGCCAATTACAACCATCGTGTTAAAATCATTCTTTATTGCACCAAGAAGAAGCATCAATGCAATGAATATACCAATTGGAACACCTATGCGTACAAACTTGTTGTTGGAATCTTCAGTGTAATGCAAATATGCTTTTATGCCAAAAAGGGCAGCAACCAAGAAGATGGTAAGCAGTAAGAATGCACCCGTTCCAGCAATTTCTTGCTTACTTGAAGTCATAAAGTAACATATGATGTTCACCAAAACAAAACCCCCAACGGCTATTGCACATCCTGCGTTGTTATTCTTGTTTTTGTTGTTTTGTTTCATTTTTTTTGATGATTGAATAGATGTTTAAATTTGTAATATGTAGAAAACTGTTTATATCCCTCTCTCCGCCCAGTCGCCACGGTCAAGGTTTCTATATCCTACCGCCTCGGCGATATGCTGGCTTTGGACATTCTCGCTTCCCTCTAAGTCGGCGATAGTTCGGGCGACCTTTAATATTCTATTGTAGGCGCGAGCGGAGAGCTTCAGCTTCTCCATAGCCATGCGGAGCATATCCAACGAGGCGGCATCGGGCTCGGCAAACTGGTGGATCATGCGCTCCGTATCGAGCGCATAGTCCTTATTATAGTCTTCACTTACGCCCTGTTCGTATTTGTGCTGGTCGCGCAAATAACCGACAAGGATTGTTTCGAGATTCTTTTCGCTGGTATTTGTTGGCATAGCTTTGTTATTTTTGGAAGTGTTCCATTTCGAATTTCTTTAGTACACCATAAGCATTCATCAATTCCGATGTAAATGATTTGTGTTTTGATGCCTTGATTGATGTTGTAACGATGCTCTCTTCATTCAAGATTATATTAAGATTCTTTTTCGTTTCTCTCAAAAAAGTATTATTACAGAGATGGCCAATGTAAATATATTTAGTATTATCATAGTGCTCGCCATCAGTGGTTACAATTTCGAACTTTATTGATCTATTGTTCATAGCTTGGATTCCACTTTCATGGCCTATTATATTAAACATGACTACGCCATACACATAAAAGCCTATAATAAAAGCTACTATCCTATAATTTGAAATATCCATCATCTTTGTACCTAATGCTGCCCAAGCTATCTTTTTAAAATAAAACAATAGGGGGATTATAAGAAAAGGTAACATCAATGCTATAGAAGATGATAATAACGAAGGCATTATGACTCCTTCTTCAACGTAGCCTGAATATATAGTGCCTGAAATATAATAACATAAAAATGATAACATCAATTCCAAAAATAAGTGATCATGTTTTTCGTCTGATTCTGTATTTTTATTTGATACTCTTTTTTTATTTGTAATTATCTTTTTGCTTTTTAGATATTGGAAAACTTTAGTTTGTTTAAGCTTAATGAAATATCTAAATATAAAATACTTTGTTTTGAATGGTATAAAAGGTTTCTTGCTTTTCTGCAGTTCTTCGTCAAAAGTGTCAATTGCTTTTGAAACGGAACTATAACATTCTATTACGAAAGACAAAACAAAAGCTGCAAGAATAGCGAAAATAATAAGAGGCGTGGTGATACTCATAAAAATATCACCAAATGAAGCATATGGTGCAATGTCTATATCGAATACTGTGTAATAGGCATCATTGTAAATGTAGGCAAAGGTAAAGAACGCAACAGATATGCATGGTAGCACATCTACTATGTAAGCTTTAATCCAGTTTGTATTATTATCTAACATGTCTATCATCTTTCTTTTATACTTTCACTTGTCCTGTTACGCAGTCGGCGATGAGTCGCTGCTTATATTCTTTCAGATAGTCTATTTCTGATTGTAGCTCAGAAGCAAGCTGATCTATCTTTTAATATATTTTTTGAGAACTCTATCACACTCATCATCTAGTACACTATCCAAATCAATATCGAAATTTGATGCAATAACATATAATGCATCCTGTTTTCGTAAAGATTCAAAATAAGTAGTTATAGCCGCTTCAACCATTAATCCACCCATTAACGGGTCCTTCATCATATCGCCATGGTTCCGAATAGTGTGAGCCATATGTTGCTCAAAGCCCTTTCTGATAGAAGTCCTTATTTGTTCCTCATGCTTATTATATACAACATCATCTAACTCTTCATTCTCGTCTTCAAGGTAATCATCATCCTCAATCTCTGTATCTATATTTGAACTTCTCATCCTATCATATTCTTCCTGCGTCATATCTTTATATATATTGTACTTTTTGAATATCTTCAAGGCATCGTCTCGCATGGCTCTTTCGCTTGTCAAGTGCAAATGAGAATTTACTTTCTTGTTCCATAAGCTAGCCATAGCTAATACGGCAACAGCCTGTGTCTCATTTGACTGAATCATGAACCACATAATAGAATTAACAGTTGTGCAAAAGTCAACATAATTAATTGCCAATTTCTTTTGGTAGCTTTCTTCAAAGAGGCTTCTTACTTTGCCAGAATCGGACAATTTTTTTTGAATCTTTTCATACTTGTCTTTGCCATATTTGCGAAGATAGAAATTCTCTACATAATGAGTTAAGATGTCATCAAGATTCATCGAACTCTCATAATAATAATTATAAATTGGAAATAACATAGCGCATTGTTTATTATTAATATCTATTTAATAGCCCATTATTTTATCCACCACATCATCAGAGAAACTTACTCTTAGTATGTTGGGAGTGTCATTGTTTATATTATTAAAGGTCCAGTTTTTTCCACCATTGGAAGATATCGCCAAAGTCAATTCTGGAGAAGTATGAAGTTGAAGGTTCTCATTAAAAATGTTCGATGATATTTCAAAAACATAGAAAATATTATCGCCTTGAGAAACTTTCCTGATGATTCGACCTACCACCAATTCAATTTCTACGCCGTGACTTTCGAAACGCCTTATTTGTTCAACCATTTCTTTAGAGACGCTCTCAAATAATTTGCGCATAATATCATCATCGTTCATACCCGGATAAAACTTTCTGAAGTATACCACAGCGTCCTCGTTCATATAGTGTGATGCATTATCGATGTCACCTCTGAGTAACGCTGCATTATAGGATTTGAACTGGCTGACCATATTCTTTTCTTCCTTTGTTTTTCCTTTGGTTTCAATTACTTTGCCTAGGAAAAATCCATTCGGAATTTTCTTATCAGTCTTACATTCCTCAATTTTCATTTCATCATTATACTCTTCAACAACGGTTTCTTGTTGTTTAAAGTTTTTGCATGATATCATGCAAAGTATAATCATAAGCAATAAGACAATTCTTTTCATTTTTATCAATTATGAGTTTATATAAGTCCATGACGCAGTCGCCAATTAGCTAAATCTTGTGATTCAATTTTATAATATTAAAGTTAGAACAATACCCACTATGATAAGAATCGAACCCACAAACCTTTGAACGACAACATTTGCATACATCCCATTTGCCATTTTTTCAAAAGGTGACAAAATTTGTCTCATTATGAATGCAATTAATTTAGCCAATATAAAACCGCCAATATATACTAAAACATACCACCACTTTACAGCAAAAGTAAGATACCCCACAGTTCCAAGGACAAATAAGGAGCCAACAATATTGCTGATTCCATAGAATATGCGCAAAAGGTTATTGTCTGTCCAGCGTTTTTCTATTAAATCTGCTTCAAATTTCCCGTTGGGGTTTTCAGGAATACACAAATTTAAACCAATGAGAGAAACAAATGAACCAATAATTAAAAATGTAATTTCCATAAGCTTTTATTTTTAAGGTGAGTTCTAAAAATTAATATTTGTGAGTGGAAGCCGTACCTTCTGAATCAGTTCAGTTGGTTTCAGTGCCTCAAAGGGCATCGTTGGCTCGCGGAAGTGTTCGTTTATCCACTCATAATGTCATACCCAGCCCTCCACACGCTTGGGCTGGTATAGGCAATGACAAAAATAGAAACTATAAGTGACAATACAAAATATAAAGGGGATTTTTTATTATTAGTTTTGCTGCGCAGCCCAACCTGTATTGGGTAAAAAACAATCAGGCTGGGACCATAATGAATCTTACTTACTGGTTTTTCCCAATCAGTAGGCAGGCGGTTGCCAACGAATTATCTCCCACAGAAGCGAATCATAAATTGCAGAAAGTTGTTTGAAAAAGTGGGATTTTGGAACTATATGGCTGTTGAAATTTGGGGATTCTGGAATATTTTGTCTAATTAAATTTGGGGATTCTGGAATATTTGCTAAATATTGCATCAAAACATAGCAAATAATATGTCCGATATAAGAATTTTCAAGCGAAAGATTTATGACCGTATGCTCCAATGGAAGCAAGAGCGTGACGGCAAGACTGCACTTTTGGTCAAAGGTGCCCGACGGGTAGGCAAGTCCACCATTGTTGAAGAGTTTGCACGTCAGGAATACGATTCTTATATGCTCATTGATTTTGCAAGAGCTTCTGAAGAGGTCAAGGCCCATCAGGGATTGTTTCTTGTCTAAAAAACAATCAATCAGAAGCCAGAATGAAACCCACTAATTGGATTAGCCCCAGTCGGTAGGCAGACGGTTGCCTGGGGATTTCCAACTGCAATCTTGCCGTGCGTTTTGCGTTTTCCTACATTTCCGGCGTAAGCGGCTGTGGATGTGTGTGTTGTAGAGGTGTAGGTGAACTTTCGCTCATACACATCCTACATAAGTAAAAGTGGAGTTAAGGTGTTGTGGGTTAGATGATTGCGCGATTTTAGAGTATTTTCAGTCCTCTGTAAAGTATTTTCAAGAGGGGCGTTACACTCGCGTAGCAGCGGCCAGTCTGCCATGGGCACACATTATAATCTCAGTGGTGTTCGGCCACGATAGCGAGGAACAGCAGGTCGTGGTCGGTCTGGTTCTCCACATAGTGCTCGTGGCCCATCGGCAATTTTATGCCCTATGGTTGCCGTTTCGCTTTCCTTGCGAAGCCTTGGCGCGTCCCCATCTTTCTGATGCTGCCATAGTGATATAGAACTCTTCTTGAAGGGAATCCTTCAAGGGAAGAACCTCTATGAAATGTGACCAGAACAATTTGGTCGCAAGCTGCGACACAATTTTGGAATAATCACATTCCTATATTAACGTGAGTTCGACGATTTCACGTTAATTTGTTTATTTAATAATACGATTAAGAAAGAGAAAATCTGTCACCCCAGCCGTTTGAGGCTATGTTCTGACAGCCCTTGGTATTTGTTTCTGCAATTTTTTTGTTTTGTAGTTTTTGCGTTTTCCTACATTTCCGGCGTAAGCGGCTGTGGATGTGCGTGTTGTAGAGGTGTAGGTGAACTTCCGCTCATACACATCCTACATATGCGAAAATGGAGTTAAGACATTGTGGGTTAGATGATTGCACGGTTTTAGAGTATTTTCAGTCCTCTGTAAAGTATTTTCAGGAGGGACGTTACACTCGCGTAGCAGCGACCAGTCTGCCATGGGCACACATTCTAATATCAGTGGTGTTCGGCCACGATAGCGAGGAACAGCAGGTCGTGGTCGGTCTGGTTCTCCACATAGTGCTCGTGGCCCATCGCGCAGTAGTGGCACTGCCCGGCATGGAGCACCTCTTCCTCTCCGTTGTCATAGAAATGCCCTTCGCCACTCACCACAAACATGATTTCGCAGTTCTGCTCATGGCGGTGCAGGCCGGTCGAAGCACCTGGCCGAAGGGTTGAGTACATTATCTTTACTCGTGGGTCTTCAAAAATGCGGCGGTCGAAAACGCCGTGTCCTCCGCGGAAATCCACAGCGT
>Ga0256407_10013948_pt1 | contig 10664 bp, 9 predicted proteins | sample RumenRJG_04DNA_FD_193489 | JGI IMG/M metagenome (GOLD analysis project Ga0256407, IMG submission 193489) | Bovine rumen microbial communities from Lethbridge, Alberta, Canada - RJG_04 | ecosystem: Host-associated > Mammals > Digestive system > Stomach > Rumen | place: Canada: Alberta | collected... | reverse complement strand
AGGACGGCGACTATACTGAGGAGTTGCGCACGCTGGACCGACTGGCCAAATGCCTGCGTGAGCGTCGCTTCAAAGGTGGTGCCGTGAAGTTCGATCGCGAGGAACTGCACTTCGACATCGACCAAGACGGCAAGCCGACCCGTGCGTACTTCAAGAAGTCGAACGACGCCACACAGCTCATCGAGGAGTTCATGCTGCTGGCCAACCGTACGGTGGCCGAGAGCATAGGCAAGGTCAAGAAGGGCACCAAAGCCAAGACGCTGCCCTACCGTATTCACGACCAGCCAGACCCCACCAAGCTGGAAACGCTGCGCGAGTTTGTCACCAAGTTTGGCTACAAGCTGAAGACGGCAGGCACGAAGGGAGCCATCTCAAAGTCGCTTAACGCACTGATGGACGGTTGTCAAGGTAAGCGTGAGCAGAAGTTGATAGAGACTGTCGCCCTGCGGGCCATGATGAAGGCCAAGTATTCGACCCACAACATCGGCCACTACGGACTGGCCTTTGACTACTATACCCACTTCACGTCGCCTATCCGCCGCTATCCCGACACCATGGTACACCGGCTGCTGACCAAGTATCAGGACGGTGCCCGCAGTGCCAACCAGCAGAAGTATGAGGAACTGTGTGAGCACTGCTCAGACATGGAGCAGGTGGCCCAGCAGGCTGAGCGCGACTCTATCAAGTACAAGATGGTGGAGTTCATGGAGGATAAGATAGGCAACGAGTACGACGCCCACATCTCGGGCATCCAGTCGTACGGCATCTACTGTGAGATAGACGAGAACCACTGCGAGGGTATGGTGCCCATGCGCGACTTGGACGATGACTACTATGACTTCGACGAGCGCAACTACTGTCTGGTAGGCCGTCGCCATCATCAGAAGTACCAGTTGGGTGATCCCGTCCGCATCAAGGTGGCCCGTGCCAATCTGGAGAAGCGCCAGCTGGACTTCACCCTGGCTGAAGAGAGGGCAGATGGAAGAAGGAAGAAGTAGGATGGCTGATGTAAGATGGCTGATGTAAGAAGTAAGATGTATGATGTAAGATGTAAGAAGTAATCATAAAGTTAAAAGTTCAACACGGAAATACTAAGCGATGAAAAAGATTGTAACCTTCGGAGAGTTGCTGCTCCGATTCTCAAAGCCCGGTCAGTTGCGGCTGACTCAGGGGGACATGTTTACTAGTAAGTATGGTGGCAGCGAGGCTAATGTGGCTGTGTCGCTGGCCATGCAGGGGGAAAATGTGACGTACATCACCCGTCTGCCCAATACACCTGTAGGGAAGGCCGGCGTAGAGAGCTTGGCTCAGTTGGGCGTGGATGTCAGCCATGTGGTGTATGGCGGCCAGCGTATAGGTACCTACTATTTCGAGCCTGCTGCCGGCATGCGCGCCGCCAAGGTGGTGTACGACCGTGCCGGTTCGGCCTACTACGACCTGCAGCCGGGCATGATACCTTGGCGTGAGATACTGAGGGGTGCCGACATCTTCCAGGTGTCGGGCATCACGGCTGCCATCTCGCAGCAGGCTGCCGATGCGACCTTCGAGGCACTGGATATAGCCGAGGAGATGGGCATCACCATCTCGTTCGACATCAACTACCGCAAGAACCTGTGGAAGTATGGTGCCGACCCAAGGGAAACACTGCGGCGTATGCTACGACGTTGCGACATGATGTTTGGCGACGCCATAGAGTTTGACTGGATTTCCGAACATCCCCAGCCGCCGTTTACGGCTACCGACTCCAACTTCAAGATGCAGATACCGGAATATCGTGCGTGGTTTGACGAGCTGCACCGCGACTATCCCCGTTGCCGTCAGTGGCTCATGGGCATGCGTAACATTGTAGACTCGCAGCACCACACGCTGACCGCCCTGCTGTGGACGGACGGCACGCTGCTCGAGGCTCCTATTGTCGATATCCCCGACGTGGTAGACCCAGTGGGTGTTGGCGATGCCTTCATGGGTGGCTTCCTCCATGCCATCAGCCTCTTCCCTGACGACCGCCAGCGCCAGCTCGACTACTCGCTGGCTGCAGCCTCACTGAAGAACACCATCCCCGGCGACTTCAACTTGTCGACCGAGGAGGAAATACTCGACGTCCTGGAGCACCGCTTCAATGCCAAGACGCTCTACAAGACGATAGAATAGCGTTGGGGCTCTGTTCCTCATGGTTACTTTTTTATTGTAAACTCGAAAGCGAGACCGCCAGTGTCAGGAGTGCCGACCATGATGTTGCCACCATGCAACAGTACGGCATTCTTGACAATGGAGAGGCCAAGACCTGTTCCACCCATGTCGCGACTACGGCCTTTGTCTATCCGGTAGAAGCGTTCGAAGATGCGGTTCTGGTGCTTGGCAGGTATGCCGATGCCATTGTCCTTGAAAGTGAAGCTCCAACAGTCTGGCAACTGCTCGGCAGAGACTTCGATGGTGACGTGCTTCCCGGCATAGTTGATGGCATTGTCCATCAGGTTGCGGAAAATGCTGTATAGCAATGAGTAGTTGCCTTGGACAATGATACTTTGCGGCAGATAGTTGTGTAATGTGATCTGCCGGTGCTGCATGGCCAAAGCGGTCTCCTCGGCAATGTCGGCAAACAGTTCGGACACATTGACGCGTTCCATAGTAATCATGTCGCGGGCATAGTCCATGCGGTTCAGGGTCGAGATGTCTTGCAACAATGTTGTAAGACGATGAGCTTGGGCATTGGTGCGGACGATGAACTGATGCTTCACTTCGTCCGTCATTTCCGGGCTGTCCAGGATGGTGTCGGTATAGCCGAGAATGCTGGCAACGGGTGTTTTCAGTTCGTGGGCGATGTTTTGTGTCAGTTCGCGGCGCATGCGGTTCTCCTTCTCGGTCTGCTCGCGACTGATGCGCTCGTCCATTCGCTTGGCATAGCGGAACAGTAGGAATCCCAGTCCTGCCATGACGACCAGCGAGAAGAGCAGCAGATGCCAGTCGCTGACTTCGTTGAACGGCATGATGAACTTGCGGTCATAGTCTTCGAAAAGAATAAAGATGGTGGCATACGCCAAGAATACGGCCATCACGCTGAGCCACATCTTCAGGCCTTCAGATAGTTCCTTCTTCACAGACAATAGCAAATTTTACTTTTTACTGTTCACTTCAAATGCGTAGCCAAAGCCCGTGCGAGACACCAGACAAGCGGCATAGCAACCTAGTTTCTTACGCAGCCGTGCCATGTTCACATCCACCGTCCGCTCTGTGACAATGACATCCTGTGGCCAAACGTTGTCGAGCAACTGCTGTCGGCTGAACACCTGTCCGCGATGACTCAGTAGCAGGTGCAGCAGTTCATACTCCGTACGGGTGAGAGTCATGGGGGCGCCGTCAATACAAATTGTTTTATTGGCGGCATTAACAACAAGTCCTTCAAACCTCAAGTGATCCTCTTTAGGGGAGGATTTCCTGTTAAGCACTGCTTTCACCCTGGCCATTACCTCACGCACGGAGAACGGCTTGGTGACGTAGTCGTCGGCACCGAGTGAGAACCCCTGCAAGGTATCGTCCTCTGTGTCTTTCGCCGTCAGGAAGATAATAGGAATATGTCCGGTTTCTTCATCCTCTTTCAGCAGTCTGGCCAGTTCGAAGCCCGACATTCCCGGCATCATCACGTCGAGCAGCAGCAAGTCATATCCAGCAGGACGATGTTGCAGAGCCTCTTCTGCCGAATATGCCGCCTCTGCTTGATACCCTGCCGTCTGGAGATTGAACAGCAGGATGTCGCACAAGTCTCGTTCGTCGTCAACGACTAATATTCGTTTTTGATTCATATCGGGTACAAAGGTACGAAAAATCTTCGACTATTTGCTACGTCGCATCAGATTATTGTCTGCCGAAGCGTGCCTCGACAACGTTGACAACATAGTCGCCGAGCTTCTCCAGTTCGTTAATCATGTCCACATAGAGTGTGCCGACAGTGTAGTCGTATTCGTGATTGTTCACTGCCGTGACGTTCTCGGCTTTCAGACGTTGGCGCAACTGGTTGATGTCGTTCTCGATGCGAAAGGTCTCGCGGATGTCGTGCTCGAAGCGGTGGCCGTGCATCACGGTTTGCATGCGTGAAAGGGCATGGTCGCAGAGCGCCATGAGGTCTTGCAGTTGTTCGGTCTGATGATTGGTGAAAGCCTGGCCGGACTCCTGCTTGCGGTCGAGCGTGCGAGCCAGTTTGTAGCAGGAGTCGCCGATAGACTCCAGTTCGCTGATCTCGCGCATCATCTGGCGAATCTTCTGTTTCGTCTCGTCACTCAGATGCCCCTCGCTCACTTGCTCCAGGTAGCGGGCAATCTCTATCTCTATCTTGTCAGTCATGTCTTCCTCGTTCTCTATCTGCCTGAAGAGTTCGGTAAAATCCTTTGGATCCGTCTCATGGAATAGTATGCGCACCATGCCGTACATCCTGCCGACACGCTCGCCGAAGGCACTCGTCTCCTTCTGCGCCTGAAGGACGGCGATTTCAGGTGTCTGTACCAAATTCGACTGGATGTATTGCAGGCGGAATTCGTCCTTGTCTTTTGTTTCCTGTTTCTCGGGTAGCAGCCAGCAGACCGCATGCTCCATCTGGGGCACCAGCCAGATGAGAATGGCCGTATTGATGATGTTGAAGCAGGTGTGGAACATTGCCAGTACCACGGGTAGTTTTGTGGTCTGACCGCCAAATGACGGGTCGTAGCCAACGATGCTGCATACCATGTCAACAAATGGATAGAACGCGACGAGCACCCACACCACGCCAAAGACATTAAACAGCAGGTGAGCCAGTGCGGCACGCCGTGCCTGTGTGTTTGCCCCCAGTGCTACCAGATTGGCTGTAGCCGTTGTGCCGATGTTCTCGCCCATCACCAGTGCAATGCCTAAGTAGATGGGCAGCACGCCTGTAGAACAAAGTAGGATGGTGATGGCCATGACGGCTGCGGATGATTGTACGATGCAGGTGATGATAGTTCCGATGGCCAGGAAGGCCAGGATGGTAAGGTGGCTTGAAGTATCGAAAGAGGCAAAGAAGGAAATCACAGCCTCGTTGTGTTCCAAATCCATGGCCTTGCCAGACGCACTCAGCATGACCAGCGACAGGAACATGAATGCCGTGCCAAAGAGAAAGTCGCCTGCATAGCGGTGTTGCTTCTTGTAGATAAGCATGATGCCGAGCATGAATGAAGGATAGACCACGTTAGTCAGGTCGACGTTGTAGCCCAGCGACATAATCCACGCCGTCAGCGTCGTGCCGATGTTGGCTCCCATGATGACCGAGATGGCCTGTGCCAGTGTCAACAGTCCTGCCGACACGAACGAGACGGTCATCACCGTCGTAGCCGATGATGACTGTACGGCGCAGGTGACGAGTGTGCCCGTCAGCATGCCCGTCAGGCGGTTGGTGGTCATCTTTGCCAGAATGTGTCTTAACTGCGGTCCTGCCATCTTCTGCAGTGCCTCGCTCATGATGCGCATGCCGTAAATCAGCAAGCCGAGCGAACCGAGCAGTTGCAGTGTGATCATTAGATAGTTTTGATTGTTTTCCATATTAATATTAAATTTGCTGGTGCAAAGATACGAGTAATCTTTGTGACTCTCAAGAAAATCGTATTACGATATTGTTACATTTTCCATTGCCTCAGCGCGATGCAACAAAACGCAATAAAACGGAAGTTGCAGCGTTTAAAATAAAAAAGCAAAGAAGACAATGAAAAGAATCGTATTGATGATGGCCTTGATGGCTGGTGTGTTGGGAGCTCAGGCTCAGCATGAGGTAGGAACATGGTCGGTAACGCCCAAAGTAGGTGCCAACTTGTCGAAGTTGTCGGAACAGGAAATGATTTACGAGGGCTTTAACAGTCAGGCAGAGGCAAATGCTAAATACAAATTTGGTCTGACAGCCGGTGCAGAGGCCGAATATCAAGCTTGGCAGCAGGTGGCTGTGTCTGCAGGTGTGTTCTACTCGAACGAGGGCTATACTTATGGGAAGATAAAGGATATGGAAAAACTGTCGCAGAGTCTGCACTTCGTCAGTGTACCCCTATTGCTGAACTTCTATATCGAGCCTAATCTGCTTCCGGGTCTGGCTTTGAAGGCGGGTGTCCAATTAGGCTATCTGCTGTCGGCTAAGCAGCATTACGGTAGTGTGACAAATACAGTCACAGACAATTATAAGCGTGTAAATGTGTCGATTCCTGCAGGCATCAGCTATACTTATCGGGGATTCACGGCAGACTTCCGCTACAACATCGGTGTCGCAAACTTGTGCAATGTGGACGTAATAGACCGAAGCTGGCGTACAGGCTCGTTCTGGCTTACACTGGGTTATCAGTTTGTGCTATAAGAATAGGGAAAATATGCCAAAGAATAGGGAAAACCCTGCATGAATGTCAGATTATATTTGCATCTTTGCAGCGTCAAACCGTTTAAAAAACAAAGAAGCGTATGAAAGAGAACAGAATGATTGGCGCAGCCCTTATAGCATTGGGACTGGTCTGCTTGGGGTGGTTTATCAAGGCTGGAATAGACGACTTCGCCAGCAAGGACCGCAAGGTAAATGTGAAAGGCTTGGCCGAGCGTGAGGTAGAGGCCGATAAAGTCACGTGGCCTATTGTATCCAAAGAGGTAGGCAACGACCTGCCTGGATTGTATGACAAGATAGGTGCGACGCAGTCGAAAATCAAGGCATTTCTGTTGCGTAGTGGTATCAAGAAGGAAGAACTGACGGAGAACGCTCCGCAGGTAGTCGACCTTCAAGCCCGTGAATACAGTGACAACAACAAGCCTTACCGCTATATCGTGACTTCGGTCATTACCGTTACCAGCAGTCAGGTGAAGCAGGTGCGTAGCATCATTGCCCGTCAGGGTGACCTGCTGAAGGAAGGTGTAGCCATCGTGGACGGCGGCTACGAGAATCCGGTGAAGTATGAGTATGTGTCGTTCAAGGAGATGAAACCGAAGATGATGCAAGAGGCTATTGAGAATGCTGAAAAGACAGCCCAGCAGTTTGCTGAGAACTCTCACTCAAAGCTGGACAAAATAGTCAGTGCTGACCAAGGGCAGTTCAGTATTGAAAACCGCGATGACAATACCCCTTATATTAAAAAGGTACGAGTGGTCACCACGGTAACCTATTCGCTGAAGGACTGAAACAGTTCCCCCCACGGGTAGCTGCCAGGTTTGAGTGTCACCAGCGTTCCGTTGGTGGCACTCATTTGTACGACACCAGGTGCCACTTGATGTTCTATCTGAAAGTCATGCCAGCCGAGTGCATTGAGTGTGGCCCATGCGGTGGCGCCGCCCTCGATGATGAGTTGGTCGGGGCGGTACAGGCTGACCAGCCGGCTGGCCATCTCTGCCATCACAGTGCGTAGATGGACGGCCACCTCCTTGCCCGTGCGGTGGGTATGAGGGATGGTGAGTATGAGGGATGCCCCTCCCTGACCAGGGAGAGAAGTGGTTAGTTGTGCCAGCCAGCAGTCTGCTCCCTGTTCGCCGTCATAGACCTGGCGCGGCATGGGAGCAACAGGTATGCCGAGGTTTAACGGTTTGCTCTGGGTGCTGCCACAAAGGATTAGGGTGGCAGGGGAGGAACAGGTTTTACAAGTATGACTAAATAGGTTCTGGGTTTTAGGCAGGATTGCCGAAAACAGGTCGGCAGCTCCGGCAAAGAGTGTCCGACCGTCGTCATACCGACCAACAATCCGTCGGATATCATCCATGCTTTCGGCATCGGGCATGATGATGCCTTTTGCTTCGGCATCGGGGAAACGCTCTTTCAGTGAAGACGTGTGAGCAGGGAACTCAGGGTCATAGTTGAAGGCAGTATCAGCGATGGGTATACCTTTTATATAATATATGCCATTGCGGATGATGCGCTCCTTCGAAGGATTGGCTGGCAGATAGACCGCTCGCTGGTAGCCCGTGACATCTATCAGTGCTGTGAGTTCCGCGACGACGTGGCCTCGAAGGGCAGAGTCGGTTTTTTTGAAGAGAGGAGCAGAGAGAGATGAGATGGATGAGGCGATGCGTCGTGTTTCAGCCACTGCCTCTGCCTCCGACATAGAACGCGTGTCCGTGGCGATGACGGTGGTGGTAGCAGCGACGCTGTCGCAGTGTACATGGGAGACGGTGGGAGAGGCGCAGACAAGGTGCGCCTGCTGGCCATGGGAATGAGCTATTCCGGCTATCTCGGCAGCTCCGGTGATGTCGTCCGCAATGACTATCATGCAGTACTTTTTATGCTTTTGCCTTTTTGTCTTTCCTATAGATGGCCATACGGGTGGCATAGTCAATGCTGAGTGTCATGGCGCTGTCGTTGGCAATGCCCTTGCCGGCAACATCGAAGGCTGTACCGTGGTCGACAGAAACGCGTATGATGGGCAGGCCGAGCGTAATGTTGACGCCTGAAGCAGATTCCATCTTGCCCGTTTCCTTGTTCCAGTTGAAGGCGCATACCTTCAGAGGGATGTGGCCCTGGTCATGGTACATGGCAACAACGCCGTCGAACTGACCACACTTAGCCTTGGCGAAGACACTGTCGGGAGGTACGGGACCGTCAACATTGAAGTTGCGGCCTTTCAGTTCCTCGATGGCAGGAATGATTTCCTGAGCCTCCTCCCAGCCGAACATGCCGTTTTCGCTGCTATGCGGATTCAGGCCGGCCACGCCGATGTGTGGATTCTCAATACCGAACTGGCGGCAGGCATCGTCGATGAGTTCGACGCACTCGATGACGCGGGCCTTCTTCACCAGGTCGCAGGCCTTGCGCAGGGGAACATGCGTCGAAACATGGATGACGCGGATGTTTTCGTCGGCCAGCATCATGGCATATTTCTTCGTGTTGGTGAAGGTGGCGTAAATCTCGGTATGACCGTCGTAGTGATGACCAGCCAGATTGAGCGCCTCCTTGTTCAGCGGGGCGGTAACGGTGCCGTCCACCTCGTCGGCCATGGCCAGTTCGATGGCTTTCTTGATGTATTGGAAGGCGGCATTGCCACACTGGGCCTGCACCTTGCCGAACTCGAACGTGGCGAGGTCGACACACTGCAGGTCGATGACGTCGATGGTGCCAAACTCGAATTTGGCATCCTTCACGTCTTGGATGGCGTTCACCTTCAGGTCGAAGCCCAGCAGACGGACGGCCTGTCCGATGATGGCAGCGTCGCCGGTGACGACGGGGCGGCACTTCTCGTAGGTTTCTTTTCTATTGAGGGCGCGCACGGTGATTTCCGGTCCGATGCCGGCGGGGTCGCCCATGGTGATGGCTAATATCGGTTTCATATCTTCTTTGTTTTTGGGGCTGCTATGACATGGCAGCATACGTGACATTATTAGTAGAGTGAGTTGTAGATGTCGCGGGCATCCTGCTCGGTGACCTCGCGGGGATTGTTCTTCAGCAGGCGCTGTACTTGCATGGCGGCTTTGGCCATGCCGTCGACGGCGGTCTGGGGGATGCCGAGGGCGGTCAGTTTGTCGGGAATGCCGACGGCAGCGGCCAAGCGGTAGATGAAATCGACACCACGCTGGGCGGTCTCTTCGTCGTTTTTGCCGGGCTCACAGCCCAAAGCAATGGCGACCTCCGCATGGCGCTTCACGTTAGAAGGCATGTTAAACTTCATGACGCTGGGCAGCAGGATGGCATTGCTGAGTCCGTGGGGGATGTGGAACTCGCCGCCGAGAGGATAGCTCAGGGCATGGACGGCGGCGGTGTTGACGGGACCGAGGCACAGTCCGCCATAGAGCGAACCGAAGGCCAAGGCCTCGCGCGCCTCGACGTAGGCGGGGTTGTCGCTGAGGTCGGCGGGTTTGTAGTCGCGAGCCAGTGTGACGGCCCGCTCCAGGTTGGCGGCAATCAGTCGGATGCCCTGCAGGGCGTAGATGTCGACCGACGGATGGGCAAACTTGTTGGTGTATGCCTCGATGCAGTGGGTCAGCGCATCCATGCCCGTGTCAGCCGTCACCTTGGCGGGTACTGTCCACGTCAGCTTGGGGTCAACGTATGCCACATCGGCGATGAGGAAAGGCGAGACGATGCCCTTCTTCAGATGGTCGCGCTCGTCCAGTAAGATGGCGTTGGGCGACACCTCGCTGCCCGTGCCTGCGGTGGTGGGCAGACAGGCGAACCACAGGCCCTTCCGACGGATGAAGCCCGTGCCGAAGCAGTCTTCCACCTGCTGGTCGCTATCGATGAAAGCTGCCACGAGTTTGGTCACGTCGAGCACGCTTCCGCCACCGATGCCTGCCACGCTGTCGGCCTGGAACTGGCGGGCTTCCTTCAGAATCTTCTTGAAGTCGTCGACGGTGGGTTCGGCCACGATGTCCTGGAAAACCTCAACGGCGATGCCGGCGGCCTTCAGCTCGTCCAGCGTGCCTTCGATGAGCGGGCGGATGGGAGGAGCCGTCAGCACGAAGAGCCGGCGGAGCCCCATTTTCTTGTAATCGTCTGTGAATGTCTGGATGCAGCCCGTGCCGAACACGATTTTCTGCGGCTGCAAGAGTGTGATTGCTTTCATATAACTATATAATTGATATAATGTAAAACTGACGTACGGACTGATAATTTGTCATCGTCGAACTCATTCATGTGCATGACCGTCGAAAAACTACTTTTTCCGCTCCTCCAAGTAGCCCCAGATGGTCAGTTCCTTGTCGGCCAGCGGCGT
>Ga0256407_10013947_pt1 | contig 10665 bp, 8 predicted proteins | sample RumenRJG_04DNA_FD_193489 | JGI IMG/M metagenome (GOLD analysis project Ga0256407, IMG submission 193489) | Bovine rumen microbial communities from Lethbridge, Alberta, Canada - RJG_04 | ecosystem: Host-associated > Mammals > Digestive system > Stomach > Rumen | place: Canada: Alberta | collected... | reverse complement strand
AATTCATCGATATCCATAGCTTTGCCCGTACCGCCACCTGCTTCACGGAAGGCAATCTCGCGCAAGCGCCCAATCTCTTTCATCACGTTGGGTGCATTGTGAGCAGTAATGACATAAATCTCGTTATGACTTTTGTTGGTCATACGAAGCTGAAGCTCTGGTGTCAGTTCACGTTTTAAGACTTCTTTGTCGATCGGTTGGATAATCTCTTGTTCCATTTTCTTGGGTTATTGAATTCGGGTAGATATTTAGTTCTGCTTTATTTTTTCAAGGTAATACACTCTGTCCTCCACAAATTGTGCCCATTCCATCGGCGTTTTACTCTTATCGAACGTCTGCCAAGGTATTGGTTTCCCAATGGTGACACGAAAGGTTTTATGCACATTCTTATACATTTCATCGACCAGAAAGAGCATTGCCAGATTGAATGGAAGACATTTATCACTGAAGTTCGCAAGCCGGTAAAAGAAGTTAGAGTTCTGTCCGCCGAAATGGATAGGCACGATATCGCGCTGATATTCAACACTTTTCGAGATGAATGTCTTCGACCAGGGGATATCTCTGATGACACCTTTATGACGACGGGAACAAAGACCCGCAGGGAACATCAACATATGGTTGTTGCTTTCAAAACCAGCTTTTACCATCGCGGGGAAGTTTCTCCCCTGATGGCCAGTTTTATTAATTGGAATACAAACAGGTGCTAATCCTGGTAGATTCATCAGCAAGTCATTGACAAGATAACGGAATCGTCCGTTATAGTGTCTTCCAATAATGGATCCTAAAGCTACACCGTCCGCACCACCCAGAGGATGATTGCTCACAAACGTATAGAGTTTTTTGTCATCAGAAGCAGGCAGATTCTCTTTTCCCTCCACTTCTAACTTCAAATCCAAGTATTTCACACAGGCCTCCAGCCACTCAACTCCAACCTTATCACGATTATCCCAAAGAAAGGCATTCACATCGTCCTGATGGGCGATGCGAACCAACCAGCGAACCAGAAAATTAGGCACATACTTCGCCTTTGCGCCCATCTTCTCTTTCAAGACGCGATCAATATCGATTGTCTTCTCCGTGACAGTTGCCATTTTCTTTAATAAATACTAACCAAGGTGCAAAAATAGCACATTTCTTTCAATTTTGAGCAAGAAATAAGGAAAAATCTAACTATTTAAATGTATTTTATACACAAAATGCCCTCAAATCAACAAAATAAAGTTAAATTATAAAAAAAGTGGGGAAATGTGGTGGAAAGTGGGGAAAAATACCTATCTTTGTAACCGATTTCTATTAATAGATGTACGTATGCGTTTTTTAGGTAATATAGAAGCTAAGACTGATACGAAAGGAAGAGCCTTTCTGCCGGCCGTTTTCCGCAAGGTGCTGCAAGCATCCGGCGAAGAAAATCTTGTGCTGCGCAAAGATATTTTCCAGAAATGTCTGGTACTATATCCAGAGAGCGTATGGAATGAGCGCCTTGACATGCTGAAGAACCAACTTCGTCTTTGGAAACAGACGCATCAGCAGATGTTCCGTCAATTTGTGTCAGAAGCCGAGGTTGTGAATCTCGACGGAAACGGACGATTCCTGATTTCAAAGCGACTACAGAAAGTAGCAGAAATCGAGCAAGACATCCAGTTCATCGGCATGGACGATACCATTGAGATATGGGCTCCGCAGAATCTGGAGCTGACACTTAAGTCAGAAGAGGATTTCGGTAAGGAGTTTGAGCAGATTATGAACACCGATAACGACTTATGATAACAACAGCCGAATCATACCACGTGCCAGTACTCCTTCAAGAGAGTGTTGATGGGCTCGACATAAAACCTGATGGTATTTATGTTGATGTCACATTCGGTGGTGGTGGGCATAGTCGTGAGATACTGAACAGGCTTGGGAAGATGGGACATCTATATAGCTTCGATCAGGATGAAGATGCAGAAAAAAATATTCTTAACGATAACAGATTTACATTTGTCAGAAGTAATTTCAGATATCTTCGTAACTGGATGCGTTACTATGGTGTAGATCAGATTGACGGACTATTGGCCGATCTTGGCGTATCAAGTCATCATTTTGACGATGAAACCAGAGGCTTTTCGTTCCGATTCGATGCCCCTCTGGATATGCGTATGAATAAACGTTCTGGTATGACGGCAGCAGAGATCCTCAATAATTATGATGAAAACCAACTGGCAGATATCTTTTATATTTATGGAGAACTCAAAAACGTTCGCAAGATTGCAACAGCCATCATCAAAGCAAGGAGTGTAAAGGCCATTGAGACAACGGCAGACTTATTGCAGGCTACGGAGAGTCTTTTCCAGCGTGAACGAGAGAAAAAAGAAACCGCTAAATTGTTTCAGGCACTTCGCATAGAAGTCAATCACGAGATGGATGCCTTGAAAGAGATGCTATCTGGGGCACAGGCTGTTCTCCGAGAAGGTGGCAGACTTTCAGTGATAACCTATCACTCTCTGGAGGATCGCATTGTGAAAAATATCATGAAAGCCGGGAACGCAGAAGGGAAAGTCAGTCAGGACTTCTTCGGACGTATAGAGGCGCCGTTCCGTCAAATCAGTAATAAGGTGATTATACCTGACGAGGAGGAACAACTGCGTAATCCCCGTAGTCGTAGTGCGAAACTGCGTATAGCAGAAAGAAACAAGATGTGATTGATATATGAACAAAAAAGACAATATAGAATTTAAAGTACAAGAGACAGTGGTGGAAGAACCGGCTGTTCAAGAGGAGGCAAGTCTGAAGGAAGAGGCTGCCGACATGAAAGAGCAGGCCAAGAAAACCATCCAGCTGATCAAAGAGAAGGCAAAGGAAGAAGACCCTAAGCCCAATTCTTCCATGACACTAAGGACCATCCTCGGAGGCGATTTCCTGACAGCAGACATGGTTCGACGTCAGATCTGGCTCTTCGTACTGACGGTGGTCTTCTGTATCGTCTATGTTGCCATCAGATACCAATGCCAGCAAGACATGCTGACTATTGACAAACTGGAAAAGGAATTGCTGGATGCAAAATACAAGGCATTATCCAGTTCCAGTACCCTGACAGAGAAATGTCGTGAGAGTCATGTGCTCGACGCACTGAAGCAGAACAAGGACAGTCTGCTACACATTGCAGACCAACCACCTTATATTATTAATGTAGCCGAATAAAGACAGGTATGAGTAAGTTCAAAAGCGAAAAGGTCATGCCCCGCTACTTCGCCATTGCAGTAGTGTTGACGCTCATTGGTTTTGCCATTGTGGGTAAAGCCATGTACATCATGACGGCTAAAAAAGATTACTGGACCCAGGTGGCCTCACGACTGAAACGAGACAGTGTGAGTGTGAAGCCTATTCGTGGAAATATCCTGAGCTGTGATGGTCAATTGATGGCCAGCAGCCTTCCTGAATATAAGATTTACATGGATTTCCAGGCCGGAACCGACGATTCCATCGGTATTCGCAAGCGGGATTCCATTTGGGCGGAGAAGATAGATAGCATTGCATACGAACTGAACCAGATTTTCCCAACCAGGACTGTCAGTGATTTCAAGGATTACTTGTTGGCTGGTAAGCGAAAAGTCATGAAAAACGGCAAAGCCGGTGCTCGTCATTGGCCCATCTGGCCACGTCGTATCGACTATAACACCTTCTGCGAGGTACGCAAATTGCCCATCTTCAGGGAGCCCATCTATAAAGGCGGATTCCATTGGGAAGAGTTTAACTCCCGTAACCACCCATTCGGCACGCTTGCACAACGTACCATCGGATCAATGTTCGGAGCGATGGATAGTGCTAAGAACGGCTTAGAGTTATCCTTCGATTCCATCCTACGTGGTACGAATGGAATCATGCACCGTCGAAAGGTGCTCAACAAATACATGGATATCCCTGTACAAACGCCCATCAACGGCTATGACATCGTTACAACCATTGATGTCAGTATGCAGGATCTGGCAGAGCGTGCCCTTATAGACGAGTTGAAGGATCCGCAAGTTAACGGTGAAATGGGCGTTGTCATTCTGATGGAAGTCAAGACTGGTGATGTGAAAGCGATTGTCAATATGACACGCGGTGCAGATGGAGAATACCACGAAATGGTGAATAATGCCGTCAGCTATCGTTGTGAGCCTGGCTCAGTGTTCAAAGTGGCTTCATTCCTCGTAGCCCTTGATGACGCAGTGGTTGATACCAGTTTTGTCATTCATACAGGTAGTGGTGTCATGGAGATGCATGGTCGTCCGATGAAAGACCACAACTGGCGTCGTGGCGGCTATCAGGATATCAATGTGGCCCGCAGCTTGGAAGTCAGTTCAAATATTGGCGTAAGCTATGTCATTGACAAGTTCTATGGCAGCAACCCACGCAAATATGTTGAGGGACTCTACAGAGTCGGCATTCACGAGGATTTGAAGATTCCTATTGTCGGCTATCATCCTCCGATAATTCGAATGCCGGACACCAAGACCACTGACCGTACGAAATACTGGAGTAAGACGACTCTCCCTTGGATGAGCATTGGCTACGAGACGCAGATTGCACCAATTAACACTGTAACCTTCTACAATGCTATTGCCAACAACGGAAAGATGATGCAACCACGTTTCGTGAAGCAGATTATGAAGAATGGTGAGGTCATTAAGGAGTTTGAACCTGTTGTCTTGAAACAGCGTATCGCTAAACCTCAGGCTATTAAAACCATGCAAACCATCCTGGAGCATGTCGTCAGTCAAGGCTTAGGACGAAAGGCCGGCTCCAAGTCGTTCAAGGTAGCAGGAAAGACAGGAACTGCCCAAGTTGCCGATCAATATGGTGGTTATCATTCTGGCATCACACGTTACTGGTTGTCGTTTGCAGGATTCTTCCCTGCCGACGATCCACGTTACACCTGTATCGTCTGTATCAAGAAATCAGGTCTGCCCGCATCTGGTGGTGGTATGAGTGGTGTCGTATTCCACCACATAGCAGAAGGTGTCATGGCTCAGAACCTGAAACGGAGTGCAAAAGACGCCCGTGACACTACCACTCTGTTGAAACCGCATGTAAAAAGCGGTAATATCGAAGCAGCCAACAATGTCTTAAAAGGCCTTGGATTAAAAGATGTTGTCATTTCTCAGGCTAAGACCAATAACAACATTATACCCGATGTCATCGGCATGGGGGCACGCGACGCAGTCTATCTGTTGGAGACACGTGGTGTAAAAGCCAGAATACATGGCAGAGGAAAAGTCAAATCACAGAGTATCTATGCCGGAACTACCGTCAAAGAAGGCATGATCTGCGAACTATACATGGAATAATATCAAAAGACTAAAGATATGAAACTGAATGAACTGCTCAAAAATGTGGAAGTCCTCAATGTCCTAGGTGATATAGAGGTTGAGATTACAGGTGTGAATATCGACTCTCGGAAAATCGAGAAAGGTCATCTCTTTATTGCCATTCCAGGAACTCAGACCGATGGACATAAATTTATACCAAAAGCCATCGAACAGGGAGCCGTTGCGGTTCTTTGCGAATATTTCCCCAACAAACGTGAACCTGGTATCACGTACATCGCTGTTGACTCGACAGAGGACTATGTCGGGGAGGTTGCTACCCAATTCTATGGAGATCCTTCCAACAAGCTGAAACTGGTAGGTGTAACAGGAACCAACGGCAAGACCACCATTGCCACCTTATTATATAATATGTTCAGGCAGTTCGGCCACAAATGCGGTTTGCTCTCTACCGTCTGCAACTACATCGAAGGTGAGGCAATCCCAACCGACCACACAACGCCTGACCCCATTGAACTGAATCATCTGCTGGCTCAAATGGTGGAAGCTGGTTGCGAATATGCATTTATGGAATGTAGCAGCCATGCCATCGCCCAAAAGCGAATCGGCGGACTGAGATTTGCAGGAGGCATCTTTACCAACCTCACACGTGACCACTTGGATTACCATGGAACCTTTGAGAATTATCGCAATGCAAAGAAGGCCTTCTTTGATGGTTTGGACAAAGACGCATTTGCCATCACCAATGCCGATGATAAGAATGGTGATGTCATGGTTCAGAACTGTAAGGCACAAATAAAAACCTACTCTACACGGACGATGGCCGACTTCAAGGCAAAGATTATCGAATGCCATTTCGAAGGTATGTACCTTGAGATCAACGGCAAGGAGGTCGGTGTACAGTTTATTGGCAAGTTTAATGTCAGCAACCTTCTCGCTGTTTACGGCGCAGCTGTGATGCTGGGCAAGAAACCTGAGGATATTTTGGTCATCCTGAGCACCTTAAAGAGTGTGAACGGACGATTGGAGCCTATCCACTCACCCGAAGGCTATACTGCTATTGTTGACTATGCCCATACCCCAGACGCTTTGGAGAATGTTCTTAACGCCATACATGAGGTATTAGATGGGAAAGGCAAAGTCATCACCGTCTGTGGTGCAGGTGGTAATCGCGATAAAGGAAAACGTCCACTCATGGCACAGGAGGCCGTCAAACAAAGTGATAAAGTTATCATCACCAGTGACAATCCCCGTTTCGAGGAGCCTCAGGATATCATTAATGACATGTTGGAAGGTCTCGATAACAAACAGATGAAGAAAGTCATCAGCATTGTGGATCGTCGCGAAGCTATTCGTACAGCCTGTATGCTGGCAGAGAAAGGTGACGTTATTCTGATTGCCGGCAAGGGACATGAAGACTATCAGGAAATCCAAGGCGTGAAACACCATTTCGATGACAAGGAAGTGGTTCATGAAATCTTTAATGCTTAAAATACAAAAAATATGCTATACTATCTGTTTAGATTCTTCGACCAATACAATATCCCTGGCTCACACATGTGGTCCTATATTTCGTTCCGTGCCCTTTTGACACTGATACTCTCACTGTTGATCTCAGCCTGGTTTGGAGAGCGTTTTATCAAATGGATGAAGCGAAAAAAGATCTTTGAAACGGAGCGTGACCCAAACATAGACCCATTTGGCGTGGAGAAAAAGGGGGTACCGACAATGGGTGGTATCGTTATCATTGTCAGCATCCTTTTGCCCGTTATCTTGTTAGGACGTGTCCGCAATATCTACCTGATCCTGATGGTTGTCACAACCATCTGGTTAGGTTTCCTTGGTTTCCTCGACGACTATATCAAGATTTTCAAGCGTAACAAAGAAGGTCTGAAAGGTAAATATAAAATTGTAGGACAGGTTAGTATCGGTTTTATTGTCGGTCTCACACTCTGGCTTAGTCCTGATGCCGTTGTACGTGAGAACGTGAATGTAAAAATGCAGAACCAAGAAATTGTGATTAAGCATAAAAGTGAGGCAGTAAAGTCACTTCAAACGACAATACCATTCATAAAGAACCACAATCTGAACTATTCCAGCATCATGAGTTTCTGCGGTAAATACAAAGTCGCCGCAGGCTGGATGCTTTTCGTCATTATGACTATTCTTGTGGTAACCGCTGTATCAAACGGTGCCAACCTTAATGACGGAATGGATGGAATGTGTGCAGGGAACTCAGCCATCATCGGTGTGGCATTAGGTATACTAGCCTATGTATCTTCACACATTGGCTATGCCTCTTATTTCGACATTATGTATATCCCCCACTCTGAGGAGTTGGTAGTCTTCTTATGTGCCTTTATTGGAGCTATGATCGGTTTCCTCTGGTACAATGCCTTCCCTGCACAAGTATTTATGGGCGACACAGGCTCATTGACCATTGGAGGCATTATCGGCGTCTGCGCCGTTATCATTCATAAAGAGCTGTTGTTACCCATCCTTTGTGGTATCTTCTTTGTCGAGAGTCTCAGCGTGATCATTCAGACACAATGGTTCAAGATCCAAAAACGTAAAGGAAAGCGTGTTCGCGTCTTCCGCGCCACACCGATACATGATAACTTCCGCAAACTGGACTCACAACTCGATGCAACCAGCCAATACATCCTGAAAGGTTGGCCACATCGTCCATTCCATGAGTCAAAAATCACCATCCGCTTCTGGATTACCACTATTATCCTGGCGGCTATGACACTGATAACATTAAAGATGCGATAGAAAATGGAGAGAATCGTTATATTAGGAGCAGGAGAGAGCGGTGCAGGTGCAGCCGTTCTTGCCAAGAAGAAAGGCTTTGATGTGTTCGTATCCGACATGTCGAAGATTACCGATAAATACAAAAAGATGCTTAACGACCACCATATTGAGTGGGAAGAAGGTCAGCACACAGAAGAGAAAATCCTAAATGCCGACGAGATTATCAAGAGTCCCGGTATTCCAGAAACAGCTCCGATGATCAAGAAGGTCATTGAGAAAGGTATTCATATCATCAGTGAGATAGAATTCGCTGGCCGATACACCCACTCGAAGATGATCTGTATTACAGGTTCTAACGGTAAAACCACCACAACCTCACTCATCTATCATATTTTCAAGGAGGCAGGTTACGATGCTGGTTTGGCTGGAAACATCGGTAACTCACTGGCCCTCCAGGTGGCCGAAGATCCACATGAATATTATATCATAGAACTGAGTTCTTTCCAACTCGACAATATGTATGATTTCCGGGCTGATATAGCCATCCTTTTGAATATTACCCCAGACCATCTGGATCGTTATAACTTCCAGATGCAGAACTACGTGGATGCCAAGATGCGTATCATCCAAAACCAAACACCCAACGATGCCTTCATCTACTGGGCCGACGATCCAATCATCAAGCGCGAATTGGAGAAGTACGATATCAAATCCATCCAGTATCCGTTCTCAGAGCTAAAGGAGAAAGGTGTTATCGGTTATATTGAGGAAGGTCAGTATAAGATTAAGAAGCCCGTACCATTCAATATGGAACAGGAAAGTCTGAGTCTGACGGGCAAGCATAATATCTACAACTCTCTGGCCGCTGGTATCGCTGCCGATATCGCTGGTATCAAGAAAGAAGAAATTCGCAAGAGTCTTGGTGATTTCCCTGGTGTGGAGCATCGTCTAGAAAAGGTGTGCACCGTTCGTGGCGTACAGTATATCAACGACTCAAAGGCCACCAACGTCGATGCATGCTGGTATGCCCTGGAGGCCATGAAGACCAAAGTCATCCTCATTATTGGCGGAAAGGATAAGGGTAATGACTACGATCCCATCAAACCTCTGGTCAGGGAGAAGTGCTCTGGTATCGTCTATCTTGGTGCAGATAATCAGAAACTACACGATAACTTCGACCAAATGGGTATTCCTGTACGCGACACTCATTCCATGAAAGAGTGCATACAAGCCTGCTACGAATTGGCAAAGCCAGGTGAGACAGTTCTTCTGAGTCCATGTTGTGCCTCCTTCGACCTGTTTAAAAACATGGAAGACAGAGGTGAGCAATTTAAAGAACTTGCCCGCAGTCTATAGAACATAGAATATGAATAAAAAGATAGGTAACATTTTCAAAGGAGACAAGGGTATCTGGATGGTATTCTTCTTCCTCTGTATGATCAGTATCGTCGAAGTGTTCTCTGCTTCGAGTAACCTGACCTATAAGAGCCAGAATTATATCGGACCGATAGCATTCCATACTGTTACAATCGTGATAGGTGCGCTGACAGCTGTCATCACACTGAACATCCCTTGTCGCTATTTCAAGCTGATGACCCCATTCCTGCTCATCATCTCTGGTCTGACCCTTCTTTGGGTACTCATAGGAGGTGAGTCTATTAATGGTGCCAACCGTGTCATCTCCCTTCCTGGTGGTGTTACCTTCCAACCCTCTGAGATTGCCAAAGGAACGATGGTTCTCATTACGGCACAGATTCTCAGTGCCATGCAACGTGAGGATGGAGCTGATAAGAAAGCTTTCAAATATATCCTTTGCATCGTATTACCAACAGCAGCACTCATCGGTATAGAGAACCTTTCGACAGCAGCACTTCTGTTTGCTGTTATCTTCCTGATGATGTTTATCGGACGAGTCCCATTATCACAGATGGGGAAGTTGGTTGGTGTCGCCGCTGTCCTCATTGCACTATTCTTGACCATGGTCTTTACATTGGGTAGCATTGGGGCATCTGATGAAGATAACAAACAGACGGTTGAAGCTGTCCAAGTTGGTGGATCCACAGACACAAAGGTTATTAAGGGAGGCGGTGTGTTCCACCGTTTCGTCACCTGGCGAAACCGTATTGTCAAGCACATCGATAAAAAGGAGATTTTACCAGGGGATTATGACCTTGACAAAGATGCACAGGTGGCACATGCCAATATCGCCATTGTGTCAAGTAACATCATCGGAAAAGGACCAGGTCAATCAGTAGAACGTGATTTCCTTTCACAAGCATTCTCCGACTTTATATACGCGATAGTCATTGAGGAGTTAGGTATCATCGGTGCGGCATTTGTTGTGCTACTCTATATCGTACTACTCTACCGTGCTGCCAGAATTGCCAGTCGTTGCGAGAACAACTTCCCAGCCTTCCTTGTCATGGGATTGGCATTACTGTTGGTCATTCAGGCCACTTTCAATATGCTTGTTGCTGTGGGTATAGCCCCTGTAACTGGTCAACCTCTCCCACTCATCAGTAAAGGTGGTACTTCTACCATCATCAATTGCGCATATATTGGTGTTATTCTGAGCATAAGCAGATCAGCCAAAAAAAGACCGGAAAAAATTGCGGTAAAAGAA
>Ga0256407_10013946_pt1 | contig 10665 bp, 10 predicted proteins | sample RumenRJG_04DNA_FD_193489 | JGI IMG/M metagenome (GOLD analysis project Ga0256407, IMG submission 193489) | Bovine rumen microbial communities from Lethbridge, Alberta, Canada - RJG_04 | ecosystem: Host-associated > Mammals > Digestive system > Stomach > Rumen | place: Canada: Alberta... | reverse complement strand
AAATGCCCCTAAATCTGTCGCAAAATAATGAGTTGTTTTTCGACGTTTTCTTGTCGATTTCGGTAAAATTTTGTATTTTTGCAGCCGCATCCTATAATATTATAGGTGGGAAATGCGTTTTAAAGATAAAAAATAGAATAAGAATGAAATTCAAGAATGTCATTATTGTGTTATGGGGAGCGATAATACTTACCTCATGTGCAACACCGAAAACCGTATCATATTTCCCAAATCTTTCTGATGGAGACAAGATGATAGTCAAGGAGAGTGAAGGGATTTTGCTAAAGCCGGCCGATAAGCTTTCTATCATAGTAAACACCAAATCGGTAGAACTAAATAACGTATTGAACCTACCTGTAACATCTCAGATTATCGGTTATACGGAACAACAGTCAATTTATCAAAGCAGAGGTGCTTCTGGTTATACGATAGATCAAGATGGTTATATAGACTTCCCTCTGATTGGAAAAGTGAAGGCAGCTGGTATGACCCGTGCAGGATTAGCAGCATTACTCAAACGTACGATGGCGGAAAGAAACGTCGCTTCTGATGCCGTTGTAACCATAGAATACATCAACCTCGGTTTTTCGGTGCTTGGAGAAGTTAGGAATCCTGGATTCTACCTTTTCGACAGCGATAAACTTACTTTGTTACAGGCGCTCAGTAAAGCCGGCGACATGACGATCTATGGTGACAGGATGAGTGTGAAGGTTATCAGGCAAACAGAAAGCGGAAAGCAAGAGGCTTATGTTCTAAACATGCAGGACACTGAAGCCGTCATGAAATCACCAGCATATATTCTCCAACAAAACGATGTGGTATATATTCAACCCAACAACTATCGCAAGCGTCAGTCGGCAATTGCGAGTGATATTACGAATGGTTCGTTCTGGCTTTCTGCCATCTCTGTGCTAACATCTGTCTTAGTACTCATCTTGAAGTAAAAAACTGCAAAATGGCTCAAAATAACACATTAACGATAGGCGAATTCTGGAAAGAATGCCTTGCAAAATGGAAATGGTTCTGCTATTCAGTCGTCATAATCATGCTGCTTGCCATCATCTATCTTGTGGTAACGCCTCCCAAATACACGAGAAAAGCCCAAGTCCTTATCAAGGAAGAAAATGGTATGGGCGCGATTATGGGGCAACTCGGCGGTCTGGCAGAATTAGGTGGCCTCATCGGATTGAACATGGGTTCTGCAAATGTATATAATGAACTCTATGCCATGCAGTCGCCCTGGTTGCTGCTGAATGTCGTACACCAGTTGCATCTTGACATGAGTTACACGATCAAGGGAATCCGTAACAAGGATCTCTATGCCGAGACCCAACCTGTGATCGTGGATTTCAAGGACATCACCGAGGAAGACGATGTAAGAATGAAAATAGACCTGAATAAAAACGGAAATATCAGGATCTATAAATTCAAGAAGAATGATGATACCTATGATGATGACTTAACCGGAAAGGTTGGTCAGACATTTAAGACGTCGATAGGACAGGTGGAAATCAAAGCAACTCCATACCTTTCGAACATGAAAGATGATGAGGTTACTATTACCGTCAAACGAATTGAGCCAATGGAGTTGGTTGATCAAATCAAAAAGAAGCGTCTGAACATCGTTGTGGGGAGCAGAGATGCCTCTATCATCGACATTAAATATAAAGATGTGTCAAAGAAACGTGCTACAGATGTCATAAACGCAATCATAGCAGAATATAGGAAAGAGCTGACAGAAGACCGAGACAGGGAAATGGCTGCATCTGAGCAATATGTCATTGAGCGCCTCGCTTCTCTCCAAGACGAATTAAAAACCTTGGATCAACGGGTAGCAGATTACAAGAGTAAAACAATGGTACCCGATCTGGAGGTCATGGCAAAAGTCTATGCAGAGGGAGCTAAAGATATCTCTCAAGCCCATTTAGAAGTTAGCAACCGGCTCTATATGGCACAGGCGATTCGCGACTATCTGCGCGACGAATCAAAGAAGGACGAACTATTACCAGCACTTCTCGTTGCTGACAATAAAGGCCTTGCAGATCAACTCCTCGAATATAACAAACTTCAGATTCAACGACAAAAGATTATCGCCAGTTCAAATAAGGATAATCCATTTGTAGCAGACATCGACAAACATCTTTCAGCGATGCATGATGCCGTACTTGTATCTGCAGAAAATGCCATCAAACAGTTGAAACTACAGCTGAAGAGTGTTACGGACATGGAAGAAAAAGGTAAGCAGATGATTGCCTCAGCACCCAAAAAGTATATCGGAGGCCTTACAGATGAACGAGATTGGCGTGTGCTCAATGAGGTTTATGTATTTCTTCTTCAGAAACGAGAGGAAGCCCAGATGTCGAAAGCCCTTCGTACGGACATCCGCATACTGACGCCTCCCCTTGGCGTAAAAGAACAGAGCTCGCCAGTGAAGAAGAATGTCATTGCCGGTGCGTTCTTACTGGGATTATTCCTGCCTGCAGCTGCCATTTTCATACGGGAGCGCAAACGTAGAGAGTCATAAGGGAACAAACATGGATATCCTTATCATCGCACTTGTAGTCATCTTGCTCCTCCTGTCATGGAAATATATCCTTAGGTTGGAGCCTGCAGGCGTATTTGCAATGATATGGGCATCTTCCATTCCTGTTGTTCTATTGTTACAATACTATATCAACTTACAGCTGACAGGTATCCTGTTTATCGTGGGTGGCGTGATTTTCTTCATGTTTGGGACGATTTTCTGTGATACTATTTACCAGCCGGAATCATTAAAGCGACATTTAGTCTTCAGGAAGGAAAGGGCTTTCCCCATGATGCTGATACTGGTGATAGGAGCCATGGTTAATCCCCTATACTCCATCATTCTGCATGGTTTTAGCTTAGAGGCGCTGCTCAGCATGCAAGACCTTCTTAACATGAACAGGCAGATCTCTGAAGACCGCTATATGAATGGTGGCGTGACGAATGCCGTCAATCAGCTATTCCTTGTTTTCTGCTATGTGGCCCCACTATTTGGAGGATTTTGTTACCGTTGGGTAGGAAAATGGACCAGAATCGTCTGTATCCTGACATTGATTCCTGGCATCTTCATCGCGATGACCCAATCTATGAAGATGGGTATGATTACTGGTTTTGTGCTATGGTTTGCCGGCTATCTGGTTTGCTCCTTCAGTTATGGAATTACGGTTCAGATTAAATTAAAGTATATTCTTTATACAGGTGTAGGCATCATCGTCTTCTTCGCCATCTTGTTTTCATCGATGGTATTCAGAACTGGAGAAATCAGTGAAAGGACCATCACTGATATCAGTCAGAAGTTCATCACGTATGCCTTAGGGCATTTCCACTGTTTTGAAATGTGGTTTACGACCTACGAAACGACTGTATATTCCTATGGCACCAAGACCTTTTTAGGTATCTCAAATGTCGTAGGACTTGAAGACAAGATACAAGGTATTTACCAGGAGTATCATCAGATTGGTCAGAACGGCTATTATGGCATTTCCAACATCTTCACTATTTTCAGATCACTCATTGAGGACTTTGGAGAATCTGGAACTTATCTGGTCATGTTCGTCCTTGGCTTTCTTTCCAAGTATTCTCTCAAAAACCTGACCAGCAGAAGAAACATCTTTGCCAACCAAGTATTTATCACAGCTGCTTATGCCTATCTCCTTTGGTCATTTGCAACTTCCTTCTTTGCTTACACCAGCTATATCGCGACATTCTTCGTGGCATATTTCCTGTTTATGGTACTTCAAAAAGAGTCTGAGCCATGCTAAATATCAATAAAGGGAAATATGGTTCCAAAATGACAAAGGACGTTGTGTGGACCTTTATCATACAGATGATCATCATGCTCTGTTCTTTTATCATTACAAAGTTGCTCAGCAATCGTCTGGATATGGATGAATTCGGCCAATACAATCTGATAAAACGTTCCATCCAGGTTCTTTCGTTTATGATGTTAGCAGGTGTGGGCATTACACTTCCACGCTATATACCGCTCTACCAAAACGGGACTCCACGAAAAAGCATATACCCATTATTGAAAGCATCGCTCATCTTCATAGTATGCGTGTCTCTTCTGGTATGTCTTCTCTGTGTCGTATTCCGCAGAGAGATGCTGCACATAATGATTGGAGCCCCCAATAACAATCTGCTTTATGCAATCATCCTCGCATACGCCTTCCTATTGGCACTTACACAGTTTACGTATGCCTATTATCGGGGTATCAGTAATTTCAAATGGTATAATGGCGCTCAACTTGGACTTCAGTTAGCTATTATAATACCATTGATATTCCTACCTATACTGACTACAAAGCACGTGTTTGCTTCGTGGCTTGTCATTACTGGTGCATTTGTTGCTTTTTGCTGGGGAAGGGAATTATGGAGTAAAAACTGTGTGAAAAGCTCAAGGCTTCATAATAAATGGAATACCTCCCTTTTAGATGAGCTAAAGATAATCGTCAAATATTCATCAGGACGATTATTGGCAGATTTCTTTTTATTCTCTCTCTCTGCATTTCCACTCATCTACATCAGTCATTATCAGGGGTTCCAGGCTACAGCCCATTTTTCTGTTGGGATGACTTTTGTCACTATGGTAACGACATTATTCTCATTTATGGGAATCATTCTATTACCGTTTGTTTCCGAATGCATAGCAAAGAAAGATATTAAAAAGGCCTGCAACTTTATCAACAAGTTGCTTCTTCTTTATATTTCAGCCTCTTTACTCATATCCATTCCGTTTTTCTTGTTTACCGACTTCATGACTTTACTATTCTTCTCTGAAGAATATCTGGTCACTAAAGAGCTCTCCCAAATCTTACTTCTCTCCATACTGCCCCAGGCGCTCTATCTCCTCTACCGGAACCCTATAGACGCAATTTCAGTTTTACCCTATAACACCATTATCCTATGTATCTGCCTCATTGTTATGGTGTTTACCTTCTCGTATTCACAGAGTATCACTCATCTTGCGTGGGCATACTTGATCGTATCATTGCTACAGGGAGGTCTCTCCTGGTTTACATGGACAGTCTTAAAGCACAAAGGCGTATGATTAGAATCGCATTATTTTGTGTATCATATGAATCCGATAAGGAGAAGGATCTGTTTCTCTCATCCATAGAAAAGGCAAAGAAGAGAGCGATGATGGTTGCTGCTGTTGACGTTTTTGTGGCATGTAATACCAGAGAGAACAATCCTGGTTATCTGGGAGCCGTAAGATTATTGATGAATCATGTAGATCTTGGACTCTATGATTATATCATCATCAGCAATGTAGATCTGACGATTGAAGAGGATTTCTTCATCAAACTTGCTAACTATCAATGTCAGGAAGATATAGGGTGGATAGCCCCTCAGATATGGTCGGAGAAAGAGAAAAGAGACAAGAATCCCAGACAGACAGGCAGGTATTCACTCTTAAAGCTCAAGCTGCTAAGATTAGGGTACCAGTTCCCATGGCTCGACACATTATATACCAAGACATTATATAAAAGAAAGAAAATGCAAAGGAAGCAACCTGGATATGTATATTCTGGGCATGGCTCCTTCATTATACTGACAAAAACATATATAACTCGTTGCGGCATAGTACATTATCCTGTTTTCTTGTTCTGCGAAGAAATCTATCTGGCAGAACAGTGTTTGCTGGCAGGGCTAAAGGTTGTTTATTCACCTGATATAAAAATAACTGATCTCGAGCATATATCAACTGGCAAAATGGATCATCGTACCTATTGTAAATACAATCTTCAGGCAATAGACTACATTATTAGGACCTTCTATTAAACTTTCATCGGTTTTTCGTATTTATCTCAAAAAAAACTAGTACCTTTGCAAACTAATAAAGAGTTATTTACGTTTATAACATAGATGGACAATCGGAAAGTATCAGTCATATGCCCCGTATTCAATGAAGAGAAATTCATTGAACCATGTATTATGTCCATATTAGAACAAGATTATCCCCGAGAATTAATTGAGGTATTTATCATAGATGGAAATAGTACAGATAAGACCCGTGACATCATCAACCGATACGCAAGAGATTACTCTTTCATTAAGATTTTAGATAATCCAAAGCGATTTGTCCCTTACGCCTTGAATTTGGGTCTTGAAAAGGCTTCTGGTGAAGTCATTATGCGTCTTGATGGTCATTGTACATATCCTACGAACTACATTTCTGAATTAGTGAAATACCTATATCAACTGAATGCAGACAATGTTGGAGGAGTATGGAACACTCAGCCAGCCAAGAACACTATCATATGCCAAGCTATTGCCCAAGCCTCAAGTCACCCCTTTGGCGTTGGAGGCTCTATGCATAAGATAGGTGCTTCTAAGATTATGGAAACTGACACAGTGCCCTTCGGCTGTTACAAGCGAGAGGTTTTTGAGAAAACAGGATTATTTGATACTGATCTTGTCAGGAATCAAGACGATGAGTTTAATGGGCGATTACTGAAAATGGGGGGAAAGATATACCTTATCCCACAGGTTGTCATCAATTATTTAGCCCGTGACACCATCTCAAAAATGTGTAAGATGTACTATCAATATGGACTCTACAAGCCTTTGGTTAGCAGAAAGTTAGGAGCCCCTGCTACCATCAGGCAATTTTTTCCGATTGTCTTCCTTTTATGGTTGCTCTTAGGAGGTATCGGTTGTTTTTTCTCTCAATCGATTATGTGTATTTATGTGGCTGTCCTGATACTCTATACATTCATCGGCATAGTCGTTGGCAGTATGAGTGCTATCCGGATGCATCAGTTACTCTTAACGCTGGTCATGCCATACGTCTTTCTTAATATACACATTAGTTACGGTATAGGTTATATGATTGGAATAATCCACCTATTCACAAAAAAGAAAAGTATTTAACAAAATCAAATAGATAGAAGTTATGACTATTCCGTTTTCGCCACCAGATATTACAATACAAGAAGCTCAAGAAGTTACTGCAGCTCTGCTTTCCGGTTGGATAACAACTGGAGCACGCACAAAACTGTTTGAAGAAAAGATTGCCCAATTCTGTGGCGTTGAAAAGGCTGTGTGTCTCAATTCTGCTACTGCATGTTTGGAGTCTATACTTCAGATTCTTGGTATAGGTAGTGGAGATGAAGTCATTACTACTCCCTACACATATACGGCAACAGCCAGTGTGATAAATCATGTTGGAGCTAAAATCATATTCGTTGACACACAGAAAGACTCGCTTGAAATGGATTATGAAAAAGTGGCAGAGTGTATCAACGAACGGACAAAGGCTGTCATTCCTGTTGATATCGCAGGCGTACCTTGTAATTACGAGAAAATCTTTGCCGCAGTAGAGAGCAGACGTGAATTATTCCATCCTGAAAACGAAATCCAAAATGCGATAGGACGCGTGGCTGTCATTGCTGATAGTGCCCATGCTTTTGGTGCCAAGTGGAGAAATAAGATGGTAGGGGCTATTGCCGACTTTACTGCATTTAGTTTCCATGCTGTTAAAAATCTCACCACAGGTGAAGGTGGCGCATTAACTTGGCGGAATATACCTGGTATTGATAATAACAAACTATATAAGGACTTTCAATTGTTATCACTCCACGGACAAGACAAAGATGCACTTGAGAGAAGTGAACATAGTTCATGGGAATATGATATTATCTATCCTGGATATAAACGTAATATGACAGACATCACTGCGGCAATAGGACTGGTGCAGATAAAGCGCTTCCCTGATATGTTGGCACGCAGAAAGGAATTGATATTACATTACAACGAAGTATTGAAGAATGAAAAGATCAGCGTACTAAATCATTATACTCATGATTATATTTCCTCGGGGCATTTGTATCTTGTAAGATTGCTTGGACGAACAAATAAAGAACGTGATGAGATTATCAGACAGATGTCAATGCGGGGCATAGCAACAAATGTACACTTTAAACCATTACCTATGATGACTGCATATAAGCGTCTTGGATTTAGCATTAGCGATTATCCTAACGCATACCATCTCTTTGAGAATGAGATCACTCTCCCACTCTATACAAAACTGACTGACGAGCAAGTGGATTATATTTTGGAAAATTTCAAGGACATCATACATTGATCAGATTCTTCGACATCATATTCTCCGCATTAGGACTGGTCGTACTCGCACCAGTCTTTGCTGTCATCTGTCTGAAAATTAGGCTGGGTAGTAAAGGCGGCAGTTTCTACATCCAGGAGCGCATAGGGAAAGACGGCAAGGCCTTCGGACTCTATAAATTCCGTACGATGCGCATCGGTGCAGATAACGAGGGACTGCTCACCGTGGGAGAACATGATCAGAGAATCACTCGTATTGGCCACTTCCTCCGCAAGACAAAGATGGACGAACTGCCCCAGTTGCTGAATGTGCTGAAGGGCGAGATGAGTCTGGTAGGACCAAGACCAGAGGTGAGAAAATACGTGGAACTCTATACAGAGGCACAGCGAAAGGTGCTAAGCGTTAGACCGGGAATTACCGACTACGCCTCAATAGAATACGTGAATGAGAACGAACTATTGAGTCAGGCAGATGATCCTGAGCGCACCTACATTGAGAAGGTTATGCCTGACAAAATCAAACTGAACATGCGCTATCTGGAGCATTACACCGTAAGTGAATATTTCAAGATCATATTTCTTACTTTAATAAAAATATTATCATGAAGAGACTTATAGATTTCTTGCTGGCATTAATTTGTCTCATCGTCTTCTCCCCTCTCTTTTTGATTTGCTATATAGCAATCCGCATTGATGACGGGAAGCCCGTCATTTTCAAGCAACAAAGAATTGGAAGAAACGGGAAGCCTTTCTACATTTACAAATTCAGGAGCCTTACTACGAATGGAGAACATGAGGAAAACTTGCTCATTGGGGAAACAAAGAAGAAAGAACTTACACATATTGGAAAGTTCTTAAGAGAGCATCACTTAGACGAACTTCCACAACTCTGGAATGTACTTATTGGCGATATGGCTTTTGTTGGACCACGCCCAGAGAGGAAATACTATATTGATATGATTATAAAATACGATCCAAGATACGAACTATTGTACAAGTTACGTCCAGGTGTTACCAGCTATGCCACACTCCACAATGGCTATACGGATACCATGGAAAAAATGCTGATCCGCCTGGGAATGGATCTTGATTATTTAGAACATCAATCCATCATGCTTGACGTAAAGATCCTGATAGAGACCTTCATAAATATCATAACAGGAAAGAAATTCTAACTAAAATTTACGAAACCATAACTGCAAATTCTGATTACGTAAAACCATATTATCATTGTCAAGGGTTACAACTTGAAAAGACTCTTCCTCTTCATTAATGCCATAAGGCAAGATCAAGTACATGGTTGAACTACTTATCGCAGGATCATCTTTCTCACGATCCCTCAGACGAGGATCTGACAGATCAAGATAATTATCATGGTGATTAAAACGAAGATAGAATTCCTGTTCATCACCTCTTAATTGAAGCAAATCTTTCTGGAATGCCCAAAATAACTTCTCTTGCGACAGATCCAAACTTCCTGATGTAGATATCGTATCAACACGTTCCAAATGCCAGAAGCCATCAAGATTGCCATTCTTTGATGACTCTATATCGCATGAATAGAACAATAACAGTGTTGAAAATATATAAAGTATTCTTTTCATCTTCTAATAATACCTGTTTTAACTATTGTAAACTGAACACCGTAATTTTCTCCTCTGAGCTTTCCTTTATCCATACCGAATCCACCACTCAGACTCCAACCGCCTTTCAGTCGCCATGAGACTTCTGCAAGTAAACTCAGATTATATCGAGGGGAGGTAAAGGGGTCATCATATGTTCCCAATCCAGTCTGGTAAGTGGCCAAGAACCGATAGCCTAACGATGAGATGGGGTTTCCGCCTATTCCAAGATGCCATGCTACAATACGATTGTCAGCCACATAGATTCGACCATTATCATTATATAATGGGGATAAATATAAGGGATTACCCATGACTTGTCCCCAATGCTGCCAACCTGTGAAAATATGATGATTATAATAATTGTCATTACCACCTATGTGATCACTAAAGGCTTTTGTCCTATCATGATAAACAGGCCCACTTTGATATTTTGTGTAGATATACTCCAAAACAATATTATTCAGCCAATCATTCTGTTTCAGTTTTAACTCAAGCCCTAGCAGCATATCCTTAAAATCATACAACAGATACTTATTTTTTTTGCGAGTATTCCATTCCTCTCCTTCACCATAACCGTCGTAGTCTAACATAAACATGCTTGAATGATCCTCAAAATAATGATCAATATAGGCGCTAATAGCCCAATTCTTAGCATCATAGTTGAATCGAGCGACCCACGATCCTAAAATATTACCGCTGGCATTACGGTACGTGGTTTCATCAGATTCTCCACCACCTGGAATAAACGCATGCCAAAACGACTTAAATCCACTCTCATTAGACACCCATCCCCAATTATCGGGAGTGATTTCAACATAAGACTTTCCCCCAAACTGACTGGCCATCTCTAGTCCGAACTCAAAGGTGATGTTCTTCGGACCGATGCGCAGATAGCCTGCCTTGCTGTGGTAAAGGGTATTCTCTGTATAACGAGTGTTAGGCGCCT
>Ga0256407_10013945_pt1 | contig 10666 bp, 10 predicted proteins | sample RumenRJG_04DNA_FD_193489 | JGI IMG/M metagenome (GOLD analysis project Ga0256407, IMG submission 193489) | Bovine rumen microbial communities from Lethbridge, Alberta, Canada - RJG_04 | ecosystem: Host-associated > Mammals > Digestive system > Stomach > Rumen | place: Canada: Alberta... | reverse complement strand
CAAGCTGGAGCCAATAATGAATGTGGATATCGCAACTCCTAAGGAGTACATAGGCGAAGTGATAAGCAACATGACTGCCCGGGGCGGTCTGGTAGAGAGCCTGGAAAGCCGCAATGGCAGCGAGCATGTGAAGGCACAGGCAGCCCTTGCCAAGATGTTCGGCTACTCCACTACTCTGCGGAGCCTGACCCAGGGAAGAGGAACTTTCAGTCTGTCATTCAGTCATTTTGCCGAGGCTTAGACCATAGCATCCAGAGTACCCAGATCCTGGATAATAAAGAGCGGCAGGGTGTCTATATCCACAGCCACCTCAACAATATTTATGTCCCGGCTTCTGTAATACTCAATCAGAGGGAATGTCTGGTCGTAGAAGATATTCACTTTTCTCTTTACTTCTTCCAGAGAATCATCTGTTCTGTCGGTTCTGTCGCCACCAGAGTTATACTTGACCCGCTCGTATGCCACTTCCGGTGGACAGTTGAGGAAAAGTACAAACTTGATATTCACAAGATTGCTCAGTGCATTTGCCTGTCCCACATGGCGTGGCAGACCGTTTAAGATAATTACATCCTCAGGCTGCACCTGACGCTTTTCGATGAAAGCTTTCAGCAGCTTCTCTGCAATAGGGAAGTCCTTGTCTTCCAAAAGCTCGTTGGACTCAAGAAGCCCTTTCACTGTAGCCTTCTCCTCCGGTGTAAGAAGTGTTGCATCATCTTTAACTGCATCCCGCAGCTGCTGACCGAAATCGAAGTGATGGTATGTGTTATACCATAGCTCCTGGGTCTCCATCTGGTCGCCGAAAGGAGTTTTTCCTGCTCCTGTGGAGCCTAAAACAAGCATTGCCTTATATTTCATCTTTTTACCTCGTTATTTTATTATCTCATTATACAACTCTGGGCGCCGGTCTGCAAAGAGGTCTGCCATAGGTGCCACTTTTTTATCAAAAGCCTTGGAGGGATCGATTTCCACACCGTAGAAGCCAGTATCTGTCGGCCCTGCCGACGCAATCACCTTGCCCCGGTTGTCCACTATACGGCTTAAGCCTGAATATGATAGGCTCCTCCCCTTCCTGTCCTCGGTTCCATGCCGGTTTGCCAGAATCCAGAAAACGCCGTTCTCCAAAGCTCTGCAGCAGGATGTTATCTGGGCAAAGCCTGGCAGCACCAGGTTTGCAGGATGGCAGATTATCTGAGCCCCCTCAAGAGCCAGAGTCCGGGCCGATTCCGGGAACATGTGGTCAAAGCATACCAGAACGCCTACCTTCACTCCCTTCACCTCGAAAATCGGGAAGCCCAGGTTGCCAGGTTTGAAGAAGAGCTTCTCCTCGTTGAACAGGTGGTTCTTACGGTACACCTGCACCTTTCCGTCAGGTGTGGCTATCAGTGCTGAATTGTAGTAAACTCCGTCAGCCTTCTCCGGGAAACCCGCAACTACTGCGGTATCTGTCTCTGAAGCCACTTTTGAGAATGCGTCAGACATAGGACCTGGAACAGTGCTGGCTGTTTTCTCCACCTCCTCCTGCTCAAGGAAAAGATAGCCCGATGTAGACAGTTCAGGGAACACAACAAGGTCTGCATCGGCAGAACGGACTGCGTTAACCATGGTCTCTACATTCTTATCTACATTCCCGAATTCCGGGACAAACTGATAAAAGCCAACCTTCATAGTTTAAATATATAAACATAGTTCTTGTTTGACAAGGCACAAGTACTTAGCCAGCCGTAAAAGCCTACCTCGATCGGCGTGTACCCCATAGACAAGCAATTGGCAGTCCGACCAGTCAGTGATAGTGCTTGCGCACTGTCATCCTGAATTATTTTCAGGATGCTGTCCATCCTGCCTATGCTTGTTGCTATGGAGCACGATATCTTCGGCAGGCTTTTCTGCTGGTTGTATTCTGTGCCTTGGATATCAGAAATGTGTTTATAATTGGTGGCTTTTACACCACATATCGTGAACTATATTTATAATATGAAATATATTTAAGGGAAAAAATAAAAATATTGATAATAAACAATAAGTATGTTATAAGTATTCTATTCATTTATATATGAAATAAATAAGGGGAAAAGCATGGAAAACAACAATGAAAACAAAAAAGAAAAGAAGAATAAAAAAGGTAACACAGGAGCTCTTTGGATTATTATTGCTATTATTATTGTAGCAATAGTCATCTTCTGCATTAAAATGTGCAACAGTAAAGACACCACAACCATACGACCCGAACTTCCTGAAAAAACAACTCAAATAGAGGTGACTCCAAAGGCAGATGATTCAGTGGATGCACTAACAAGAGATAAAAGCACTAGAAACAACAGTAATGATAGTTCTTCTTCTCAACATGCCAATCCATCTGGCTATAGCAATGCAGTATCAACTGATGACAAGCTAGGAGAATTATCACTGGAGAACCTTAAAGCGGAAGGAAAGTGAAAAAGCTTTTTCTTTTCCTGCTTTTTGCGGCATCGACGTTATATGCCGAGATAAAAGTTATTCCTTTTGAAAATGGAACTTCATATTTTGACTCAGAAACCGGAAAAGTTCATATTGAATATTCCAACGGGGATATTTTTGAAGGATCAGGGAATCCTGAAAGAATGGGTTTCCCCTTATTTGGTATCCTGCGAAATGACACAAAGCATATCTGGTATGAAGGTGCTCTTGATGATAATGAAGAATATACTGGAACTGCCTATTTAGAGACAGAAGAAGAAATCTATGAGGGTGAATTTAAATCAGGCAAGAAAAATGGATACGGAGTATTAACTAATAAAAAAAATAAAAACAAATACGAAGGATCATTCCTTAACGATAAGAAAGCCGGATCCGGTATTTTATACAATGAAGAAACCGGATACTTCTACTCAGGACAATGGGAAAATGGAGTTCAAAATGGCTTCGGATCTCTTATAACTAAGGAAGGTTTATCTTATACTGGTGAATTTAAGAACGGGGAAATATCTGGTCATGGAGAAATGGTCAATCCTTCCGGTGAAAAAACTATTGCGGACTGGTTACCACCCGGAATACCCAATGGCGAAAATTGCACTTATATTGGAATAGATGGTTCGAAGTATCATGGGGAAATTGTCAAAGGTATGTTTGAGGGATATGGAACATATCTTGACAAGGAAGGAAACTACTACGAAGGATCTTTCTGTGAAAATCAAAGAACTGGATTCGGGAAACAGATTTATAATGATGGTAGTGAATATACTGGTTTTTTCTATGGGAATCAGCGAAATGGCTGGGGAGTACATAAATTCGCCAATTCACAATATGAAGGTGAATTTTTAAATGGGAAACCTTATAAAACAGGCTATTTTTATATAGAGGTTGAAGATGAAGAATATATAATCATTGCCTCTGACAATTGGTCTGACATGGGATTCCCAACATCGGGGAAAATGTTATTCGGAAATGGTGACATGTATGATGGCCCATTCGATGACAAAGGCCACCCGATTCAAGGGGAAGGAATATGGACGACAAAGGAGGAACGTTTAGCCCGTCAATCACAACCCACTTCAAATATAATTCCAGTTATATATTACAAAGACAATGAAGCTTATGATCTTTCTTCTGTATATACATCTTCAGAAATAATTCAGATTGCACAAGATAAATCCTTTATACGAAAGCAGAATGAATGGTATAACAAACATAAAAAAGGAGTTGATATAGCAGTAAATGTAGTCCAAGGAATATCAGCAGGTTTATACACACTTGCTGCATTTTCAGTACCAATCGCTCCAATTGTGTTGACCTTTGCAGCAACTTTTGACATATTAGCTTCTGGAGCAAAAATTTATTTTGAAACTTGCAATACAGCTGTAGAAATTAAAGATGCATGTTCTGCTGGAAACCCAACCCTAATTCCTGGAATGCTAAAAGATTATGGGAAAAACGTTGTTTTTGATGCTTTAAATATTTTCCTTTCAATCCCTGGAGCCGCAGGAAAAACATTACGTCCTCTTGGCTCAAAGGTTGCAAAAGGATTTAGCGAGGCTGGCGAAAAAATAGGCAAAATAAGTTCTAAAGTTATTCAGAAAAGTCCCCACCTCGCAAAAGCTTATAAGCATATTGAGCAGCTGGTTAAAGCTTCAAGCAGAACAGTAGTAGAAGCTTTTGAAAATTCAAAGTTTCTCAAATATGCAACTGAACATGGCGGGAAAATATCAAAATCTTTTAAAACCAATTGGGTTAAAACTTTTTACCGCCCACTGTTTGATGAATATGGCGATGATGCAACTCGGCTGCTCTTTAAGCATGGGGGTGAGATTGCAGACCAGATTAGGAGAAATGGAGATATCCTAGTCAAGGCAACAAAAGAATATGGGGATGATATAGCAAGAGCATTCCTTAAGAATGGGGATGAAATTGCTAAAATCGCTAGAACATCAACTAATCCTGAAGATGTTGCAAAATACTTGGCAAAAACTATCAATCAAGATACTGCAATTAAAATAGCAAAACAAAGCCCTAAATTAGGAAAGATCCTTCATGAGTATGGTGATGATGCTATTTCATACTTGGAAAAATATGGGGATGATGTTATTCCTCTTCTGGATAAACATGGCAAAGTTTTTACAAGAGCAATGAAAAATACCTTGCCAAAGGATCAGCAAGCACTCTTTGAGTTATTTAAAAAGAATCCGGATGTCATTGCAAAAGCATATTCAAAAAAAGGAAATGATGTAATTGACGCCTTCAAAACAGTAGGAAAACTCAGACAAAATGACTTAATAAATGTTCTCCAGAAAGAAGGGGATAATGTAATTGATGCACTAAAACCACTCCACCGCGATGAAGCCGCAAGAGCACTTGAGTATATAAAACGAAATGGATTAGAATCATATAAGTCAATAAAAACATTTTCACCCGCGATTATCCTTAATAACAATATCTATACTAAAACAGGAATGGTTTTAGATAAGAATGGCGATATAATAGGAAAAACAATACGTTTTGTGGGCATTGATAAAAGTGATGATATTTACTATATAGGAAAGAATTCTACTGCTGTATTTGATAAAACAGGAAAGGAAGTTGCCAATGTAGCAAAGTACAAAGAAAATTTTGTTTTATATAATCAGAAAGGCAGATTTCTTGGATTTCTAAAAGATGGGGAACTTAATACTTATTATGACACATATTCACCAGCCCTAGTAAGAGCACCAGGCAGAGCACAAGAGCCAAGTCTAGAATTACTTAAAGCAAAGGCAAGAGCCGAAGGTCTCTTTAACCCTAAAACGGGAAATTATATTGATTACTATACTGGTAAAGAAATAGTAGGAGAAATACATCGAGGCCATAGCTATGGACATGAATACATAAGAGAACTTCAACTATCATTCTTAAATGGCGAGCCTAAATCAGTATTTGAAGCAAAAATGTTGGATCCGTCAATTTATCACTTACAAAGTGCAGAAAGTAATTTAAGTGGTGCGTTTGAAGCTCCTCCATTAACAATTAATAGTAGTGAAATTATTAAAGATATAAAAATAGATATTGGAGATGAATTATGGAAAGCATTATCAATACAATAATTGAAGATAATTATGATTCTTTTGTAAAGATAATAGAACAAAAAGGATTAGACTTCTCTGACAGTAATGGCTTTTCTCCATTAATGTTATGTATCCAAGAAAATCGAAAAAGGATGATTGATTATATTCTCTCTAGGCAAATCGATATAAACAAAAAAAATGTCCTAGGAAATACAGCCTTGTTTTATGCAGTATATTTCTCAAAGAACCAAACAGATATAATTAAGAAACTATTAGAACATGGTGCTGATATGAATATCCCTAACAAATCAGGTGTAACTCCTCTATCTTTGGCCAATTCCATGGCAAATGAGAAAGTAAAAGAATTCTTGAACAACTATAAAAAATAACCATCTTCTGATTCTATTCATCTTCATTATTTTTAGTTTTCAATTGCTTATATGCTTTTGCTACATCAATGATATAACGAATCTCATTTTCAGAAAAATCTTTAATATAATTAACCAATTGACGTGTTGCTTTAGATGTTTTTACTGGAACTAATGATTCATTTGGTGAAGTTTTTAGTAATAGATTAAGGTCTAACCCAAACTGATCAGTAATTTTTTTTGCATATTCGGCTTGTGGGAAAATATGATGTTTAATCCAATATGACAACCTACTTCTACTTACCCCAATTCGTCTTGCTAATTCTGCCTGACTCATTCCATTTTCATCCATTGCTGTTTTTATCAAAATCCAAATGTCTGACACTGCCATTTTTTTTACTCCTAATATAAATATATTTATATTTGGAATGTAATTTTTGTCAAGTATTTTTTACATTATATATTGACAATCAAAAATTTTTAGCATATTTTTTATTTATATTAGAATTATTATTGAAAATCTATTAAAAACAGGAGGCCATATGGCTGTAAATTTAACTGGAACTTGGACTAATAGCAATGGGAAGGACCGCGATATAGTAGAAATCATTTCTATCCCTGGTGGCATCTTTATTCACAATCACAACAATAAGCCAGGACAAGACTTTGAAAATGAAGGCATAGCTAAGTTACCTTCTGGGACTTGTTATGCAAACATTGGTGATAAGTTTAATGTGATTTGGAGTGATACTTCTAATAGCAAAGGACAAGAAAAAGGGATTAGACATTGCACAACACTTATACTTGTATCTATGAATCTCCTTGAACAAGTAGCAGATCAAATTTTGACTCCTGGAATCACTAAAAGTAAACACAAAACCAGCTATGGCAACTGGAGGCGATCAACTAATCAAGGTACAGATGTCCTATAAGTTAAAAATGAATACAATAATTGATTATCCGTGGTAAATATACCACATATCGTGCTATAATCTGCCTATAGGAGGAGCCTATGGGCAGACACAGCACTATCGAAAGCATCGCCCGGATGCTGCAGATCGTAAAACTCATGAGTCGGGAAGGAGGTGCATCTCTATCTGAAATGTCAGAAGCCACTGGTATAGACCGCTGGACTATCAAGGATATGATAGACAGCCTTGAGTCAATGAACACCGATGGCAACGGGCTATACATCACAGAAAACAAAGATCCAAGCGACAAGCGAAAGACCTATTACCAGATAGACCGCTCCAGCCTGTGGACCCTTACCCTCCCAGGATTAAGCCTTTCCGATGACGAAGGAATGCTGCTTGCTCTTATGATGAGCCAGTCTCAGCAGACACCTGTACTTAAGGATGCAGCCCAAGGACTCCAGACAAAGCTCAGCTGGTTCAAGGATGCCCAGAACTACCAGATATACAATGTCAATGCCACCGAGAAAATAATAAGCGAAGAGGCTAAAGAGGCTATAGGCATAACTCTTAAGGCGATACAGCAGGGCAAGTGTTTGAGCTTTACCTATGACAACGCTGGCAACAGTAAGCTTGCCAGACGCGATGTCATGCCACTATATATGTTTGTCTATGATGGCGGCCTCTATCTGAATGCACAGAAACTGGAGAACGGGGAGCTTCGCACTTTTGCCATAGAGCGTATCCAGGATGTCCCCAAGATTATCTCGCCCAGAAAAAGGCCAAAGCCACTCCCCTACGACGGTCGGCTGGAAGACCCATTCGGTCCCTTCTGCGAGAAAGAGCCCTTTACATTCTCTGTCACTTTTGACTTCTGGCAGGGCTGGTACAATATGCAGAAACGCTGGCCCGAAAGCATCAAAGTAAGAAAAAACCCCGATGGCACCTGTACTCTCACCGCAAAAACCAGAGGACTTCATGTTGTTAAAAAATGGATTATGGGGCAGGCAAAGAATGTAAAGAAAATAGAGCCCAAATGGCTCCGGGACAGCATTCTTGAAGATATTAATGCGATGACTACCTCTATCACCTGCTGATATGTGGTAAATTTTTCACTTTTTTCAATTCTGTGGTAATTACACCACACATTCCCTTGTAAGCTCCTGTCATAAGGAGCAGAAAAATCATGAAAAAAATTTTAATGTTTGTAAACATAGTATTGATTGCCGCAGTTGTTTTTATAGCTGTCACCCGGTTTGGAAGCACTGTAAGCTGGTCTGACTGGAAGATGCCAAAGTTCGAGAACTACAAGGTAGTACCTACTTTCACTTATAACCTGGACAAAGAAATCCTTGTTGCAATGGATACAGCCGAAAAAGCTGCACGCCACTATGCCGAACAGGAGATAAATATCTGGATACAGGAACTAATGAGGCGTTCCGAAGTTTTTATCGACGATTATTTCAAGCTGACAAATGTTAAAGGAAGAGAGACCATCGCAGTATACCATTATATCGCAAACAAAATAATAAGCGGGTATCCCACTGCAGCAGAGGCCCACATGAAGGCCTTGGAAAAAGATATCTCTGCCCATGTCATAATGCCAGAAGTAGCACAGCAGAGGGTTGAGACTATCACCAACAATACAGTAGCTGAATACATGAAGGCACTGGATAACCAGTTCAAAGAGATACAAGAAAAGCACAAAATCCCAACCCCAGTTTGGAACAAGCATATTGCCAGACTATGTGGACTAACATCCGAGTTTGAAACCAAAAGTGCTCCAATATCGGCAAAAATGGTGTTGGCATCCCTTGGAGTGCTGACATTCAAGGCAACAACCCCAATTATTACCCAAATTGGCCAGAAGGTGGGACAGAAGATGGCAGCTAAGGCGAGTGCAAAAGCAGCAGGATCCACTGGGGCCAAGTCCCTTGGCAAGGTTGTTCCTGGAATCGGCATGGGAATTGCCATTGTAGTAATTGTATGGGATTTATGGGATTACAGGAAAACAGCAGACAAAGGAAGACGTGAGCTCAGAGCAGGTTTTGCAGAGTACTTCCAAGGTCTAAAAGATGAACTTCTTGGACCTACCGAAGACAGCATCATGGGATCAATTGTCATATGGGAAAATGCAGTAAGGGCTAATATATGACATCCAAAGAATAAGAAATCAGCACAAATATTTAACCAGCAGAAAAGCCTACCTCGATTGACGTTAATAGTTACAAGCACATGGTCATGTACGGGGGAATCGCTAAAATGCCATCTTCCTTAAGGGAGAGATTCTTAGGATGAATAAGATAGCACTGGCCAACACGTGATTTATACTTTTTCTTAAAAACACCAAGCGAGCCGGTGCTGTAGTTTTTTCCAGACTTCACCTCTATCGGGATAATCTTGCTTCCCCTTGAATCAGAGGTCGAAAGGATAAAATCAACTTCTATATCGTTACGGTGTTTTGCCTCGTTATAGTGGGTATAGAAAAACAGCTTATGCCCTTTTGCAGCCAGCATCTGGGCAATAGCGTTCTCATAAAGCATCCCTTTGTTTATAGAGAGTTTGTCATTCATTATCTGCACATAAAGATTCTCGGAGGTGATGGTATTCTCATTAAAAGCTAGAGAGAACAGCAGCCCCGTATCTCCCATATAACATTTAATTGCGGAATCATCTTGATTAAGGCTTAAGCCAACATTAGGATCGTTGCACTTGAAACAGTTATTCACAAACATAGAATCTTCCAGCCACATGAATGTTTTCTCGTAAGAATCTTCGCTACGGAAATTCTTATTAATGGCAGAAAGAACAATCTTTTTCTCATGCTTGGACAGAAATGAGGGTATTTGATTAAACACAGCCTCAACCTTGTTCTTATAAGCACCCTTTATTTTTCTTATATCCTTCCTGTAGAGATTGACAATTGAACGTTTCCTTTTATCACAGGAGGCAAAGCTGAATGTATTTAAGATATAATCCAGTACTGATTGTGGCATACCACCTATCAGCATATACTGTTTGAACAGAAACATGACCTCATTATGCAGTCCTCTCTCCAGTGGAATTTTCTTATCAAAACATTCTCGGATATAATCGCAGATTGTAAACTTTCCAAAAGCCCATGCAAATTCCTCAAAATCCATGGGATACATTTTTATGGATGTCTCTTCCGATGGAATTGTAATGTCTTTGACATTTTCGTTTATGGAGATAAGCGAACCTGTCTCGATATAATCGAAGCGGCCATCTTTAACCAGCATTTTTATAGTCTGGCGTGCCTTTGGGAACTGCTGGACTTCATCAAAAACAATTATAGATCTGCGGGGATAAAGAGGAACATTATAGACATACGAAAGGATTGCAAAAAAATCATCAAGGTTCGCCAGCTTAGTGTTGAATGCATCTATAATCTGTTTTGGACAATCATTGAAATCAATGAAAACATAGGAGTCATATTCTTTCTTGGCAAACTCCTCTACAATAGTAGATTTACCGATACGTCTAGCCCCTTCTACAAGAAGTGCCTCGGTTCCATTATTAGCTTTCCATTTTAGGAAATCATTGTAAACCTTTCTATTAAATACCATATTTATTTACCTATAATGAAATTATATTAAAAAAAAGGAAAAAACGCAAGATACAAGATTTCAAAATTTAGGAAATTACGCAAGATACTAAAACCATATTACTGGGAAAAAGCGCAAGATACCAAAAAAATGTAAAGCATGGTCGGGGGTGACTCAAAGGCAGTTATATATTATACTCCGTACTATGAGTATCTACCTTGACTGGGCAGCTACTGCTGTGCCGGATCCGGACATCATCAAAGCCTCATACGACTGTGCACTCGGTGCTTTCGGAAATCCTTCTTCTGTGC
>Ga0256407_10013942_pt1 | contig 10667 bp, 6 predicted proteins | sample RumenRJG_04DNA_FD_193489 | JGI IMG/M metagenome (GOLD analysis project Ga0256407, IMG submission 193489) | Bovine rumen microbial communities from Lethbridge, Alberta, Canada - RJG_04 | ecosystem: Host-associated > Mammals > Digestive system > Stomach > Rumen | place: Canada: Alberta | collected... | reverse complement strand
CAAAGCCGATATTCCTCTTGATATCCCAGATAGTTTCACCGGAACCGCGCTGAATTCCGAAAAGCCGGAGATTGTTGGAATAGCCCTGGGGATGATCTCCGGTAATCAGGGAAATCAGGGTGGATTTTCCGGCTCCGTTCGGTCCTGCAAACTGCCAGTGCTCTCCACGGCATATTTTCATGGTCAGATCATTGATGATGATTTTATCCTGATACCTTACGATTACATTAGACATGGAAACAAGGGGATCTGCATCTACAGTGACACGTACATCTTCAGGTGGTTCAGGTAGTTTAACGTCGCGGATTTTTTCATTGTTCTGCAGCTGCATGAATTCAAGATCTGCCAGAATACTGTTACGCTCGCCGAATTTGATGAGTTCACATTCGTTAACAATCCCGAGATAATCGGAAAACTCAGGAATTTCCTCATAGCGGTTTACAATCAGGATCAGAAGCTTATTTGACTTATACAGATTTTCAAACAAATCCATCAAATCTTTGCGGCTTTCCACATCCAATCCGTCAAAAGGAGCATCCATGATTATCATGCTTTTATTTGAAAGAACCGCTCTTGCTATCAGAACCTTTCTTCCCTCGCCGCTCGACAGAATGCTGTACGGGCGATCCAACAGCTGCTCAATTTTAAGACGGGAACAAAGTGACCTGACTACCGATTCGGGAACCTTGGAGCTCTCCATAATTAATTTTCTCGGAGTTATCCCTTTCTCCTCTTCCTCGTTGTTGGCATCACTGTTTCTTAACTGAAAATCCTCTTCGATCAGTTTAAGCTGCTGTTCGAAGGAAATTCTGGCTGAATCCTCTGCTTGCAAAGAGCCTGTTCTCTCACCTTCGATTAACTCGAGAGTACCCTCCAGCGCCCGGGCAAGTGATGACTTTCCAGAACCGTTGGAACCGACAATGGTAACACAGCCGCTCTGAGGAAGTTCCATGCTGCTGATTTTTAATTTTGCGGTCGGGGAAATTTTGTATATGCAGTTACTGTATTTCATTTTCTATTCGTTTTATAACCGATAAACACGGTATAGTTATAACTTAGAACATCTTTCATTATATCAAAAATTTAAATTACCAAAATATACATTGTAAATGTAAGGGTATAAATGACCTAATGATATTTATAATTCCTATTTATCATTCATGCGTTAAGCTTGAAAAATGACTTCTTATGTAAGTACCAATATCGCATAGCAAATACATAAATGAATCGAATTAACCAGCAAACAACCAAACGGTAACGACATTGATTCTTGAGGTTAAGCTATCTGATTGGTGTATCATCAAATGAAAAAAGGGATCCTTAAAAGGATCCCTTAGACAATCTAAATATTACATACACTTAGTTATATATATGCTGCCATGATTCAATTCGAGGACAAATCTTCAAAGTAGTTCTACAATCAGCAAGATTTCCTTCATTATTACCAGCACAAGACATAGCGTTCAAGCAACGCGGACCACTACCAAGTCGTTTGCCTTCACCGCCTTCACCGCCTTCGCCGCCTTCACCGCCTTCGCCGCCTTCGCCGCCTTCACCGCCTTCAGTACCTGCAGCACTTGCATTGGCCTTAACGTATACCAAAGATAATTCAGTATACATGTGCTCAGAGAAATCCTGGGAGTCATTAGCAGACTTGTAAAAATCAGCACTTGAGACACTTATATCGTACCAATTTCCTGTTCCACCTCCATCGCAGTCACTACCACTCGGTGTTGAAGTAAGCACCAAAAGATGACGATCCAGCACCATCATATTGCTCTTTACTCGTTCTGATATACCGGAAGCTCCAACGGTATCGAAATCTAAAACCCAACCGGCATGCTGATCTACATCATATGAACCTTCTGCCTCAAATTCTCTATAACCCTTAGACAGGCCACTACCACCACTGGCAACTACCGCTTTGACACGGTAAAGAGAAGTTCCTACTCCCGCTGGACGATAACAACTCAGATCATCCGGGTTATTACAGAGAATAGTCTTAGAGTCGGTTGCTGTAGCAAAAGCAGTATCGGACAAAGCCCATATACTCTGTATATCACCGTTTTTAACATCGGAGGCTCCGAGATACTTACCTGTACCAACAATAACCATCGGTTTACCATTTGCATCCACTCCTAATGAAGGAGCTGTTGTAATAGGTTGAACCTTAAGATCTTCCGCTGTAGCTGTATTATATGGAGAAACCGTGGTATGGATATGAGAAAGTTTCCAATCTTTAACCGGCAACCCACTAGCAGAAGAAGGAGACTCGACTTTTACACGATAAACATTTCCATACAAATCCGTAGCATAGATATAGTCAAGTGCTCCGTCGGAAGTTCTGTCATCAAGAAGCAGTTCATTCATACCGTTCTTGTAACAGTTTCCAGCTGCATTCTTATACTCCATATAGGCGTTCGGATGATCATGTTTATCTCTAGTACATGCAGGGTTACTCCAGCCGTAGCTGTTTACTAAAACTCCTCCCTTAAATCTAGTATTTCCTGCAATATCTGTATGAACCTTACCGGTTAATGCATTAACCACAATGATACCTGCTACCCCATCGGCAGAATTATATCCATTACCAAACACGGCGTAGATGTACTGCTTATCTCCGTCATTATAAGGAACGACACTCACCTTGGACTTTATTGCGCCAAGATTATGAACGTTTCTAACACGATCAGAGTCTTTAACCTTTTCATAGGTATCAGACAATTCCCAAAGCATCTTATAAGGAGCGTTTGTTAAGTCAATAGCATAAACACCAGGATGAACAACACCGAGGGTACCTACTGCAATTATTCTCTTATTTACAGCACCTGTTACGGAAGACTTAATATTAAAAGTCTTTACTGAAAGGACACCATCATTAATAAGGTGATCTACATTTCCTGCCTTGGCATACTTAGGCATATATTGCTGAGAAACATACGGAATAATTGAGTACTCAACTTCTCCATCCGCATCATTAACAATATGCACCATACCATCATTTGCGGCAACTATTATCTTCTTGACGCCTCCTACAGTAAATGACTGCGGAGTCGAACCAATGATAGCGCCAAGTCTGATCTTAGTCTCATGAGGCGTTCCTGGGATAGATTCAGAACGCGCATGGAAACCGTAAAACGAACTTGAACCGCAGGTCATTTTTGGTTCAAGAAGGCTGTTATCCATTTCAGCCTCATTACCCTCATATTCGTTAGATCCATCTCCCTTAATAACATACTTAAGATATCGGCTAATCAGCTCTTTTCGTTCTGCAACATCGCAATCAGCCATTCCCATCTGCGTAATGACAGCATCAGCCAATGGATATTTGGATGCTTGAGCCAACAGATCGAAGTTTTCATCAATTGGGGTAAGATTTCCAGCCTTATCAGCAATTAAAACCTTTCTATTAGTAAACGAAACCTCATCATGTTCCCAAGGAGAGCCTGTGATTGAAGTTACAGATACCGTTCCATCAGAATTAATAGTGAGCTTATTCTTATGCAGTGCTCCATTCCAAAACTTATTGTCAAAAGTTGCAGTAACAACTACACCATCAGCTGAAACATCTAATGAAGGGAAAGTTAGACCAGTGCCGGAATGACCACCGGAACCAACCGCATTAGACAAAGCAGCCGTAATCTGCGCAGCCAACTTCGACGCATTGGTCACATAGAAATAATTCGGATTATGTTTCAGACGCTGTTCTTTGTTTGCTTGATCTCCGTCTCCGTACTTAGAACCATAGTAAGCAGTATAGGCTAACGGGCTATCATAGAAACCGCTGTTTTCATCAAATCCTGACACATAGAACTGTCTAGTAACTGTAGATATACAGGAAGAAGAAAAACTTGGCAGGAATTTTATATAGTTCTCATTACCAAGACTAGACTTATTCGCCCCGGCATTATATACCCAGCCGCGAATATATTCGTCGATCTGTTTCGTTTTGATGCATTTATATCTGTGGTTGTTATCCTCAGATTCCTTACCAATACTTGAAACATCAACACGATATGTCACTGTCAAATCGGCATCAGACACAGAGTCACCTACATTATAACCTTTCACATTATTATACTCGTTATAAGGGTCCGAAAAACTTCTCATAAGGGTATAATTATTAGCAATAGCGCTCTGATCTACCTTCATCATGTCAAGATAGAAATTTCTATTATCAACAGCAAATCCGGTATCATTTATACTACATTTTTTAGCTGTGCATTTTTCATAGTTAGGAGTAATAACACCTTTGGTACCGAAGATACTGTATCCACCAATCTGACCGGCAAATGTATCATGATAAAAACCGGTAATAGATACATTAATCAAATTTTCATCTGTTTCATCAGCCCACAACTTATAGGTAAACAAAGCATCCATATCAAAATCGGAACCTGCTTCATTATCCTCATACGTTACTCTGAACTCTAGGGATGTAAGACGATTAGTTCCTCCTTTAACCTTTGAATGGGAGGAATTAACATAAAACACATCAGCAACTGCACAGTTAGATGTATAGGCCGTCTCCTTATCATATGTATAACCTCCCAATCCATCAATGGAGCCACTATAAGGTCTGCGAGGGGCTTTACAAGTAGGAACGATCAAAACCTTCTTACCATTCTTTGCATACACCTCAAACTGTGGAAGATATGATGCCATTGCGACTGCAAAATGCTGAAACCCAGGAACTGTTTTTCTAACTGTCCCTTCAACAGTTTTAAAGTCAAACTCCAAAGGATGAGTATGCAAATAAGCAGCAAGAGCAGCACCTTTCAAAGATCCCTGCAGATTAGGTTCCAAAGTCGATACACCTCTAACATTCATAAGCTCAGTATTTGAGCCGACATTTTTTAGGGTGTGTATTGTCTGTCCCGTACTCATTGACTTCTCACCAGTCGACTCACCGAAAATGTGATCTCCAATAAATGAACCACCCTCTTTTTCAGAAATATACTTAAAACCATCAGCAAGATGAGAATCATCGATACCAGCACTATTTAGTCCAGAAGAAATGTAATCCATCGAAACATTCTCATCAGTTAGAATAAAGTTTATAGGACGATAGCAGTAATCAAACGTACCATTGATCCCGAAAGGGGTCCGATTGGTACCCGAGCCTGTAGATAACCTCGGATATTGATAAGTTATCCTTGTTGTTTTTACATCATCATTGAGAAAACGTCTAACCGCCAAAAAATCTGAACCAGATTCAGTAACAGACGTATCAGAAAAATATTCAAAGCTTTTCTGGATCATCGGAGCCAAAGGATTACCCCAATCGGAACATCCTCTTTGAGGAGTAGTCTGATCATTAGTACCAACGATCTTACAGTCAGCCCAGGTGCCGCTTGTACCACTGGAGGAGGTACTAGAACCAGAACCTTCGTTACTACTAAGAGAAAGAATATCAATCAGGGCGTAAACGGAATTTTCAACAAAATCTCCGTTAGTAGGATTCATCTGGGTCTCGAGTGACAAATCTGCAATCGGCGATCTTAGAGCAGCTCTCTTTATTGCATCCTGACCTGCGAGATCTGTATTCCAAATAGCGGTGATTAGGCCAAAATATGCTTCTACTTCTCCATGTTTTGAAAAATCCTGCAACAATCCCACAGTATTATAGAGTTTGTTTTTATCCGTCCCGTAATTTTTACATCTTAACGGCATTGAAGCCTTAGGATCAGCAGCAAAGTTGCATGCCTGAACTATTACATTGTACTTAGATGCAGTAACAGAGAAATGGCCGCTGTTGGATGTAACACCTGGCTTATTCATAGCTGTTTTATCGCCACTAATACTGAGCGGTCCCTTTGCTCCTTTATCACTAGCACCAAACGCTCCTGATTCTCTTGCTACCCAGTTCCAAACGAATACAGCGTTAGTATCTGAACAACTATTGTTGGAAAGACACTGATACGATCCCATATTCATTTTGGTACCATCGTATATATCCCCTGCTTTAGCAACAAGAAGCTCACGTCCGACGCTTCCAAACATAGCCGAATCTGCATCAATCGGAGCCCAATATTTGAGACTGCAACTATAGTGGAATTTTTTACATCTCTCATCAATATCATCTTTATGATAGGATTTTGCCCAACCATGGGTATCATGAGGAATATACTGTCTTGCTAGGATCGGATAATTTTTCTCATCACGGCAAGTTCCATATAGAGCATTAGGTGACTTGGTTTCACAAAAAGGCAAATTAGTAAAGCGCTGTCCTCCGATAAGAATGCGTTTCACAATATCCATACGGGATGAAGTTATGTAATTTAGGAAATTTCCACTCCAAAGTCCATTACACTTATAAACAGGATTACCATTGTATGATTCTTTTGAATCAGCCAGCTTACTCATTTTAAACATATTATCTGTATAGGAATAGCACCAGTTGGACTCAAAAATTCCATCATAAATCACATGCGGAGTAAACACACCGTCTATAGAGCCGTCTTCATCCAAGTCGGTAAGATCGTTATATGCCTCATAGTACATGGAATGATCGCGACCAAGCATCAGCATTATAAGCGGTTCCTTCAACCCTGAAGATACATACAAAGGATAACTGGCAATATCGGTATCCACAAGCACGGCATGGGATACCTGTCCGACGGAAGCGAGACAGCATGCCGATGCAATTACAGAAAACAATAACTTCTTCATAAAATATACTCCATCAAACTACCAACACGCATTATCTGAACCTGAAGTCCCTGCCTTACCGCCACCCCGGGTTCCATTACGGTACAAATACATTACAGCGCATTCACCATCACTGGTATCCTGATTTCCCTGTTTCGTAGCAGTAGCAACGAGTTTGTATCCAGAAACCAGGTCACATGTCAATTCATAAAAAGCACCACTCTCAGGACCGTTTTTTGGAAACACTTCAGCACATTTCTCTTCAGTCCCGTAATTATGATTTAGAGAAAAATATTCCTCCATTCTCTGCTGAAACTGCATCAAATCCTCTTGAGCAGCTGTTCTTCTAGCCTTGACAATATAGGCTCTGTAACTTACAGCGGCTATTGAAGTCAATATAGAAATAATAACAATAACCACCATTATTTCTATTAAGGAAAATCCTTTCTTTAATCCAATTTTATTTATCATATCATTTCCATTAAATTACAAAATCTTTAATCAAATGCCAGCTTTTACAATACTGAACATCATAAGTTCTTAGCCGACATTACAAAAAATTTAAAATCAAACTCCACATACCTAGGTAAATAGACAATCCGAGCTTTATCAGCAATCGCCTTCTTCACAAGGATCATTAACTTCGGTCTCAGGTGCCTTCTGTACAACAGTTGCAATCTGCCCCTGCAACTTGACCAAGCCCTCTCCGTTTCCAGTTCCGATTGACGTAACGCGGTAAAATGCCTTTGACAGTTTCGCATCCATGGTACGCGGCATGTTCTGTTCCTCCGGTCGTTTCTCAAGTTTGAAATACGTTCCGGCATGCGCAAAATCATAGAATGAGCCCGAGCCAATATGCGAAAGGAAATCAGGATCATTATAATCGCTGTTGTCAATAACATTACCAAGCCACCAGAAGCAGTCATTGGCACTGGCTAAGGTCAAACCTGACTTTCCACAATCGGAAGATAACAGCTGGGCTAAAGAGTCACTATTTCCTTCTTTATCAAATTTTGAAATTTTACCTTTAGCCGCAGCGTCATCAGCCTCATCAATCACAATCTGCTCTCCTATATTCAATCCAGCCTGTGCATTTACAAAACTTGACGATTGATCATATACAGAATTAGAAAGATGTCGGTTTGCAACTGCCGTACTGCCAATAGCATACGCAACCAGTGAAACTATCAGCACAACCACCATAGCAGTAACTAAAACTATACCTCTGTCTCGATTTAGTGTTCTTATCATTTTTAGCCTCACTGTGTGTTAATTACTCTCTTCAACGTAACGATTCTTTGTATAAATAACACCCGATATCAAATTATACAAATCATGGGCATCCTGTTCTGTTTGCGGAATTGTTACTTTGTCATCATCTCCATCAACATCACCTAAAACATGATAAACAAGGTTACCAACCTGCAAAGAGTTGAGTTTTTGATGTGTGCTCTGCTTGGTAATAAAACCGAATTTAATTCCGTTAACATTGGAATACCTGCGCAAAACTGCAGGATCATTGGCTTCTTTTCCATCCAGCATTTCATTCGGGAGTAAAAATTCAGGATTTCCATCCTCACGGAACGAAAACATCATGTATTGAATATCCGGACTTATAAGAACAGATTTTGAAACCTGACTATGTGAGCCTGTATCAGTCTCTGTGTCAACGATCTGTTCACACCTCAGCCCTAATTTATTTCCGCTTTTATCAGTTTCAATAAAAAGATGTACCACAGCCAACTGATTCCGATCAAGGGGATCACCGTCGCAATCAAACATACGCTGATTCGAAACATTATTGGTAACACTGTTAATTTGATCATCATCTATACTCGAACCATAGTAGCGTAAATAAATACTATGTACCTGTTTTTCTGAAGAATCTGGCACATCTGCTGCCAGAAAAGAATTCTCACCAAAATATGCCGTTGCACCACTTGGGAATGTATAATCTTTCTTCTTCATTAGTACACCGTCAAACACTCTTCGAAAGTTTCTAAAGCCGGCCATATTTATATAGTCTGTGATATTTCTATTTGTCATCTGCATCGAACGGTTTATACCATCATTTGCCTGAACAAAATTAAAGCTTCTCTGTGTAGATGATATAAACGAAAAAATACCCATTATCACTATTGATGCAACTAACAATGAAATCAGCAGTTCAATCATGCTGAATCCTCTTATTCTATTTCTAATCATGGCAACAAATACTCCATTGTCGAATATCCAATTTCAGCAGATTGATCTACACTAACATTCGTCGAATATACCGGAGGCGGCAATCGTTCACCGTCTTTGACACAATTCAAATTTGCACTAGAGGAAGGTGTTTTCCGCCATTTATAATCAACCATAACTTTAGGTATCTTATATTTCATCCCAGTTTTATATTTGAATCCAGGTACATCTTTAATTGTAACTTTAGCACAGATATCGTCATCATTTTGCAAATTCAACGAATTCCATACCGAATAAATCCAGGCATCAATCTCACAAGGAACTCCGCTACCATCAGTATCGTCAAAACCTATAGCAAAATTGTTGCAGTTCACACCTTCAAATTTATTCTTATTCAAAAAGAATGTAACAGTTCCTTTATTTTTAGCAAGCAAGCTACCTATACCGACCCTATGCGCATCAAACCGTTCCATAAGATTAACCACATTAACCGTTGAAGCCGTGGACTGTTTAGCGCTTTCTCCAGACTGCAAACCCATGATCTGAATTTTTGCCACCGCAAACAGTGAAAGAGCGACAACAACCAATGAAACCAAGAGTTCAATAAGGTTAAACCCTTTGGATTTTCCAATAAAAACCATACTATTCGTAACCTTACTCATATTAATTGCATGCTCCACCTGATGTACCTCTCTCAATACTTCCTATTGATCCGCTGTGGGTAAATTCCAGTCCTACGCACAAATTGATACCGTCAGTAATCTTACCTTTCTTATCACGAAGGAACAAACGGTAATACTCGCCACTCCGCAATCCTTTTAAACTGTCACTGACCTGTATTTTCCCAAACGGTGTGAACATTATGAAGTTCTTTGAATCATCTAAATCAATAGCATTATTAGTTGATGCACCATAAAACAGCACCGGTTGACTGTATGGTGATAAATCATAGCTGAACGCAGCATCTGAATCATTTGTTGCTCCGCAACTACCCTTTATACAGGCCTTCAATTTATGAGAATCTTTATCATAAACAACAACGTAGGTCACATTATCGCGCTGTGCAGCAGCCATAGCGCTAGTCATTGCATTTGTTAACTGTTGTCTAGCGTTCGTGATATTCTGTTTCAGCTTGTAATCACTCATTACATTTACTGAAAGACTAGCCATAATAGATAGGATTATGATCGCCGATATAACCTCTATTATGGAGAATCCTTTCGACATCCATCTCGAAGGATTTTTTATTTTGCCCATACATCTCTCTCCATTGAAATTAAAGCACAACTATTCTAATTATATTTATCATTCATGATATTTTAAATCCGCACAAACAATAGCCCAAAAAAAATAAAGAATAGATTCCAATATATTAGAACTATTTCACACTATCGATAAAAATATCTATATTCGATAGTATGGATCTTCAGAAACAAAAATATTGAAATCAAACTCTCAATTTATTGCAATATCAGTTGTATTTTCTAGAATTATTAACAGGTGCCGCATAATACCTGGTTACAAATTCCTGCTCCGGCTGTGGAATTCCTTTAAGTCTACATGCAAACTTTTCTTTATCTTCTGCTGAAACCAGTGAATCATCCCCGGCGGCTACCAGATTTGACGGAAACAAATGGTAATTCTGATGAATAAATCTGTCGATATGAGCAGCAAGTTCATCCGGAGTTTCAAAATCATCCGTTATAACCTCGCCAACTTTAACATGGATCCGCCCCTTATAGCCGGTAATTCCATTGACAATACTGTCTATATCCTCAAATTCACTTTTCTGGTATTCTCCTGTTCTACTCTTTTCGTACAGTTCATGAGCT
>Ga0256407_10013941_pt1 | contig 10667 bp, 5 predicted proteins | sample RumenRJG_04DNA_FD_193489 | JGI IMG/M metagenome (GOLD analysis project Ga0256407, IMG submission 193489) | Bovine rumen microbial communities from Lethbridge, Alberta, Canada - RJG_04 | ecosystem: Host-associated > Mammals > Digestive system > Stomach > Rumen | place: Canada: Alberta | collected... | reverse complement strand
ATTGTAGATGTTTGTCATTTTTTTTTTATTTTTTTTATTGTTATGTTATGGTTTTTTTTATTTATTTTATTTGTTATTTTTTTTTTATTTTTGTTTATATTTTTTTTATATTTTTTTTTTTTGTTTATTTTTAAAGGAATTTTTTTATAATTTAATATTTTAAGAATTTTTTTTTATTTATAAATTGTTTTTATTAAATAATTTAAATTATTTATTTATATATAATTATAATTTTAATAATTATATTCACTTGATGATCTATATATTGAGTTTCTTATTCTATTTGAATTATCTTGAGATTTTTGAAAATTATTTATATCATCATTAATATTATTTTTAAATTGTTGAAATTTATTAGAAAGATCATTTATTAATTTATTATTCATAGAAGAATCTCTATCAAATTTTAAATTTAATTTTCTTAAATTATTATTAATTCTAGAAGCCCTTCTTTCACTTCTTAAATAATGATTACTTAAAGTACTTTCTTCATCACTTAAATCATTACTTGTATTATTATTTATTATTTTAACTTTTGATTTTAATTTTGAATTTTCATTTTGATTAATTGTATTATAATTATTTGAAGGATAAGTTATTGAAATTGGTTGTGAATAATGTGATTGAACTAATTGAGTCATATATAATTGCATATTATCTAATTTATTTTCTGCTTCTTTTTTTTCTGAATTTTTTAATTTATTTTTATAAAAATTTATTTTATTGATTAATGAATCTTTTATATTTGAAAATTGTTTTTGTGATGAATTTACTATTTTTTGATATTCTAAAATTATTTTACTTTTACTATCTAATTCTTTTTGCATTAAATTAATATCTTCATTTAATTTTTCAATTTGTTTTTCATTATTATTTTCATTATTATTTATAATATTACCATTTATAGATTTTTTACAAATGAATTGTAATATTGAAATAAAATGTAATATATATGAAGAAGGCAAAATTTCAAATTCTTTTTTTGATATTTGATAATTTAAAATTTGATTAATTAATGTTTTATAATAAGCATTTGAAATTATTTCATATGGTCTTAAATTTATTAAATTTTTCCAAGGGAAATTATTTGACATTTTTTATTATTATTATATTATTAAATTAATGTTTTATATAATGAAAAAAATTAGTTATTTTTTAAAAATATTTAATCAAAAAAAAATTAAGCTGAAATAAAATTTTTTGTCGATATTTCAGACAGAAAAATAATATAAGGAAAATTAGTATTATTTTCTTCAAGTTGATTAAAATTATTTTGATTTATAATTCCTATTATAAAATTATCTTTTATAATTATATCATTTTCATTATTTGGTTCTATTTGTAAATAAGGAATTTTATCAATATGACCAGAACTATTATAATCTTTTTTAGAACTTTTAACAAATTTTTTATTATCTAATTTAATATATTCATCAACAATTGAATTATTATTTATATTTGAAAAAGTAATTTTATTAGTTTTTAAATGTTGAATTTTTTCAAAACAAGGAATCCAAATTATACAATTTTCTTTTTGAACTTTATTATTTTCATTAATAGATTCTTTATATATTTCATTCATTTGAATGTATATATTATTCATTTTTAAATATTCTTTTAATTCATTATTTATTTCACAAATTAATAAAGAAATAATACAATTTGAAATTTGATAAAGGTAACAATTTTTATTTTTATTATAATAAATAGTAAAAGGTGGTTTAATATAATTATAATATATACCATTATTTTCATTTAAATAAGATGAACTATTTGAATTAAAAACATATAAATGTTTAAATATTGAATTATTTAATATACAACTTTTAATATTATAAGTATTTTCTGCTATTGAAATAGGAAGTAATTTTATATTTAAACCATTTGATGAAAAATATTTTATTAAATCATTTAATTTTGAAATTCTATTATAAAAATTTTCTATTATACTATTTGGATTATAATTATCTGATATTAAAAAATTATATGTTACAATATTGATAAATTTATCATCATTATCTTTAATTTTATTTGATATTAATTTTTGATTTGAATTTGTTATCATCATTGAATTTGATATTGAGAAAATTTTTTTATTCAAATTTATAGCAGATTTTTTTATTTTATTTGAAATTTGATTAATTGTTTTAAATTTTAATACACCATTACTTTCTAAAATAAAATTATTTTCATTTATTAAAAAATCTCTAATTTCATTATTTTTTTCATTTTCTTCTAAAGAATAATGAATTTGTATATCATCATAATAAAATTTATTTTTAATATAATTTAAAAGAGCTTGAATTATTTCTTTATAATTATTTATATCAATTGTACTAATATGATTAATATTTAAAGTTAAATTTTTCTCAAAATAAAAATATGATAATCCACATAATCCAATTAAATTTTTATTATTATTATTATCTTTTAATAATATTAAACAAGGAGAAATTCCACAAAAAAAAATTTGAATATAACTTTGATTTAATTTGAAAAAATTAATTTGTTCTTCTGGAATTTTTTTATAATATTCATAATAATGTTTATTTATAAAAGTATTTAAAGACTTTTTATAAAAAGAAATTCTAAATTTATTTCCTGATAAAACATTTTCAAAAGCTTTTTTAATCTCTTCATTATTATTTTTTATTTTTTTAAATTTAAATTGTGTTTTCATTAAAAAAGGATTTTTAGAAACAAAAGAATTAGAAGAATTTAATTTATCTCTTTGTGTTTTAGGAATATTATTTTCTTTATTAAAATAATTAAATTCTTGTTTGCTATTAAAATCATTTGGATTTTTTTTTATTTGAAAAAAAGTTTTATTATTATAAGTTTTACTCATTGGAGAATTAGAAAGAAATTTATTAATATTATTATATTTATTATTATTATTATTATTTTCTGTACTTTGATTTTGAAAAAAAATTAAATCTTGATAAATAATAAATTGACATTTTTTAATTTCTTCTCTTAATTCTTCAGTAATTGGAACTTTTACAATAAAATTATTATCATTATTTTCATCACTTGCTTTTAATAAAAAAGGTGAATTATCATTATTAACATTAAAAAAAAATTTTAAATAACCATCTTTTAAAAAATGTAATTCATCTTTCATTTTAATTAAATAATTTTTATTAAAACCAAATTTATAACATAAAAAATCAAAGTCAAATTTTCCTCCATTTGAATAATAATTAATTTCTTTTCTTAAATCAACCATTTTATTAACTAAATCAATTGTACATTTTCTTAAATTTTGTATATTTTCTGTAGTATTATTTATTAATTCATTATTTTTTTCTATATTAATCATTTTATCAGAAAAATTATTATGTAAAGTTTTTAATTGTGAAATTAAATAATCTCTTTTTTTAATTGTATCAACTAATAAATTAATTTTTTCTTTTATTAAAGATAAATTTTCAATTTCATTTTTAAAAAAATCTTCTCTTGATTTTTCATCAAGTTGAAATGAAACAACAGAAAATAATTCTTTATAAGTATTTAAAACATTTAATTCATCCCATAATTTTTTAATATTAAATATTAAACAACTCTCTTTTTCATTTTTTGGATTTAAAGAACTTTCAATTTGTAAATTTAATTTTTGATAAAAATGTCTTTGTGTATAACTACCTTTTGGTGATAAATTACTAATAATTGATTTTGGATATTCAAAAGTTTTTTTTTGTGGATTATAAATTGGAAAAAGTTTATTTTGATTTAAATAATTTTTATTTATATTTTTATCAATTAATGCATCATATTCTGGAATTTTATTATAAATAAAACGATTATCCCATTCTTTTTCTTTTTTAATTATTACTGGATCTTTTATTATTTCTGGCATACTATTACTTTTATGTAAATTTTTTATGTCTTTTATAATTTTATGTTTCATTTCTGAATTTTTTTTTATTTTTTAAAAATTTGAATCTTATTTATTTATTATTATATGAAAAAAAAATATATATTATAAACTATAAAAAATTAATTTTTTTTTAAATGTATTTTTTTTTAAATTTAATTATTAAAATTAAGAATTTTAATGAATGATAATGATTCTAATTTTCCTTATCCAACAATAATACAAAATAAATTAAATCATCCATTATTATTACCAATTTTACCAAGAATTATAATTAAAAATAAAGAACCAGTTGAAAGTGAACCAAATGTAAATAATGTTAATTATAAAAATATTTATAATAATAATATTGCTTTAAATAATAAAGAATATAAAGATGATTTTAGTTATCAGTTACATAATAAAAATAAAAATGAACTTATACAAATTAAAAATAATAAACAAGTTAAAAATTATAATGATAATAATGATAATAATGATAATAATTTTGATGATAAAAAAAATATTATTAATAATAATAATTCTAATATTACAAAAAAAATTATTTCAAAAAGAATATCAAATAATGTTTTAATAAATAATATTTTTCCAGATGAGAATAATAATGATTTTAAATTTATCAATAATAATTTGAAGAATAATGTATTTCAAAATAAAAAAAATCAGATTAAAAATTTTGAAAACAATAAAATTGGAAATGATAGTTTTTTAAATAATAATATACAACAAATAAATAAAGCAAATTTAAATAATATTACAAATGATAATATAGTAAATTTAGATATAAATAACCCCAATAAAATAAATTTTATTGATAATTCTAACATTTCAAAGATTAAAGTAAATATAAATGCAAATTTAAATCAAAATAATAGAAATATAACTCCTCAAAAAGAAATGAATTTAAATAATCTTAATTTAGGATTAAATAAAACTCATTTAAAAAATATCCAAAATAATCAAAAAATCAATGATTTAGGAAACAATTTTTCAAATATTGATTTTACAAATATAAAAACAATAAAAAACATTTCAAATAATGAAACAAATATAACAAATATTGTAATAAGAAGTAATAATAATATGTCAAAAGAACAATCTAATAATACAACAAACAATATAAAAAAAATAAATAATATTTCAAATTATCATTCAAATAATACATCACATACTATAATAAAAGAAAATAATTTATCAAAAGAACAATCAAATAATTCAGCAATTAATATAAAAAAAATAAATAATATTCCAAATAATCATATAAATATAAATAATAATGTTATTGAAACAAATAATCAATTAAAAGAGCAATCAAATAACACTATAATTAATCAAAAAAAAAAAAATAATATTCCAAATAATCAATTGAAAGAACAATCAAATAATAATTCAATTATTATAAATAAAATAAATAATAATCAAAATAATCCTCAAAAAATAACAAACAATTTAATAGAAACAAATAATCATTCAAAAGCGCATTTAAATAATACTCCAATTACAAATAAAATAAATAATATATTAAATAATCAAACAAATATAACAAATAATATAAATAAAATAAACAACATAAAAAATAATCAATCTAATAATAAAACAACTAATATTCAAAGAATAAATAATATTCCAAATAATCAACAAAATAACATCTTAAATCCAATAACAAAAATAAATAATAATCAAAATAATCCTCAAACTAAAACTTTAAATAATATACAAGAAAATATAATTAACAATCAATTAGATAATACAAAAACTTTAAAATTAAATAATATCCAAAATCCAACAAACAATCCATCAAATAATAATACAATAAATCAAATTAATAAAAATATCCAAACTCAAATAAACAATTCTTCAAATAATACAATAATAAATAAAATAAACAATAATAAACAAAATAAAATAACCAATCCTTCAAATAATACAACAATAAATCAAACAAATAAAAATACCAAAAACCCAATAAACAATATTCCTCAAGATCAAAAAAATAATTTAACAAACAAAAATCAAACAACATTTAAATATGACACAGTAACATTAACAAGTGAATATAATAGTGGAAATATGTTTAATTGTAAAAAAATATCAGAAGATACATATAATGTTTATATATCATCTGATTGTCAAGATAGAGAATTAGATCATCAAATTGCAATATATAAAGTTTGGTTTAATTTTGCAGTTCAAAGTACAATTACAAGAGAAATGAATATAAATATAGTAAATTTAAATAATTTTTTAAAAGTTTATCGTTCAGGATATCAAATTTGTATAAGAGAATTAAATGTTAATGAAGAACCAAAAGATTTTGAAAATTCATATAATTTAAATGAAGAAATTTATTGGAAAAGATATGGAAATTTTACTGCCTCTGTTGATAAAGAAAATCATTTAATTTTAAAAATAAAATATAAATTTGAAAGTTTAAAATATGTTTATTTTGCTTTTTGTTTTCCTTTCTCATATGATAAAAATAATGCTTTTTTAAATTATTTAGATAATAAAATAAACAATAATCCTTTATCAAAAATTTACTTTCATAATGAAGTTTTAATACAAAGTAAAGAAAAAAGAAATGTAAATTTAATAACAATAACATCAAAAGATAATATAATAAAAAATCAATTAGAACAAAATGTAATTGGTTTATTCCCAAATAAAAATAGATGTAATAAAACACTTCATGATAAGCCAATAATATTTATTTCAGCTCGAGTTCATCCTGGAGAAACACCAGGTTCACATATGATGAATGGAATATTAAAATTATTAACAGATGAAAAAGATAATAAAAGTATTTTATTAAGAGAAAATTTTATATTTAAAATAATACCAATTATTAATGTTGATGGTGTTTCAATTGGAAATTATAGACTTGATACAAATGGTTATAATTTAAATAGATGTTATTTAAATCCTGATATTAAAACAGATCCTGAAATTTTTGCTATTAAAAAATTATTTATGTTATATAATAATATTTATAAAATTAGATATTATTTTGATTTACATGCTGATATGAATGTAAGAGGTGCTTATACTTATGGTAATGCTATTGAAAAATTTGAAAATCATGTTGAAAATGTTTTATATGGTTTTATTTTTCATTTAACATCATCACATATTAATTGGAATCATTGTATTTATAGTGAAAGTTCTATGAAAACTAAATTTAAAAATGATAATAATTCAAAGGAAGCAACATCAAGAGTTCATTTTTATCAAAAAACTGGATTAATACATACTTATACTTTAGAATCTTCTTATTTTAAAGGAGATTTTGATGGGATTAATGAAAAAAATGATGATCAATTATATTTAATTAATGATTTTGAGAATACTGGGAGAGATTGTTTAATTTCTATTTTACATTATGAAGAATTGACTGTTAATTTTAATATTGCTAATTCTATTTATAATGATATTTATGGTTGTAGAGAATATATTGCTAATAGTATTCAAATGAGTGAAGAAAGATTTAATTTGAATTTTGGGTTAAAGAATATTGCAAAAGATATTAATAAGAGAAAAAATTGGAAAAGTATTAAAGAATTGAATGATAAGTATTTATTAGCGAAAGGGAATAGAAATTATTCACAAAAACCTAATACAACTGATTTGTCTTTACCTAAAATTAATAAGAAATTAGATAGTGAAAGATTAAGTCAATTACCTTTAATTAATAATAATTATAATTATGATAGTAATAAAATTAATGATAAAAATAATAAACAAATTTACTATTCTAAGAAAGAGAAAAGAAATTTAACTCCAATAATTCAAAAAATAAATCATAATGATAATTCAGATATTGTAAATTATAATGAAGAATAAAAATAAAATGCAAAATTTAAAGAAAAAATTAATGTATAATAAATAATTTTAATAAATATAATAATATATATAAAGATTATTTTTATAAAAATAAAAATAAATTAAATATATTATATAAGTTAAATAAGTTTAATATTAATTAATAAATTATTTAAAAAAACAAATTGAAATTATATTATAAACTATTTAAAAATAAAAAAAGCCATAATAAAAATTCATAAAAATTAATTAAAAAACTATTTATTATCACTAGATATTAAAGTTAATTTCGAAGAAGTAAAATTATTTTCATACATCCAATGACATAAATTCTGTGTTAAATCAATAGAATCTTCTTTATTAAAACCAAACAAATTTTTATCAACATCTAAAAACTCACTAATAAACTTATTACTTAAATCTGGGACATCTTCAGCACAATTATTAAAAGTATATTCAAAATTTCCATTTTTATATAAATCAATATTTTCCATTAAAAAATCTTCATTTTTTTTTTTAAATTCTGTAATATTAACAAATTCTCTAAATAAAGTAACAAAAATTATTAATTTAGTAAAATAATTTGGATTAACATGTAAAGACATTTTATTTAAATAATCCATAAAAACATTATCACAAATTTCTTTCTCATCATCAATTTTAATATTAACATCATGTTTATCTAATAAAAATTTACCTAAAAAAGGATGTTCATTAATATTATTATAAACTTTCATTTCTTTCATAATATTTCTATCATAATTTTCCTTAGAATAAATTTCATTAAAAGCATTAATAATACTTTTTTCAAAATCATTAAAATTTGTTGTTCCTTTTCTATTTTCTTTTAAAAAATAAGAAGCATCTAAAGGATTATATTTTAATCTTTCAGAATAAATTTCTCCATTTTCTTTTTTTGGTCTTCCTCTTCCTCTTCCGCTTGAATTAAAAGTATTATGTTTTTGTTTACAATGAGTGTATAATGCAGGATATGATAAATAACTTTTTCCACATAATTTACATATGAATGTTCTTCCAAAATAATCATTTTTTGTTCTTCTTTTTCTCTTTTCTTCATATTCATTTTTTGAATTTGAATTATTTATTTCATTGTTTTCATTTTCAATATTTTCAATATTTAAATCTTTTTCATTTTGATTTGTCATTTTTTTTTTTTTTTTTTTTTTTTTTTGAGAACGAATATTTAAATATTTTTATAAATTAAATATTTTATTTTTTTGTCTTATGAATTTTTTTTATTAATTTTTAGAAATTTTAAACTAATAAATAAATGAGTAATTGCAATATTACTTTAGAAATTATTGGATTTGAACCAAAAAATTTAGAATCAATTTCTTTTAATGATTTAAATTGTATTTTTAAATTAGATAATTTTGAAGGTAAAATTAATATTGGTCAATATAATACTCAAAAAATAAATCATATTGTAAAAAATGTTAAAAATGATTTAAAGTATATGATAAGAGTTATTAATTTAAAAACAAAATCTTTAATTGGATTGACTGAAATAATTATTCCATTTTCTTTGATTAAATCCACTAATGTTTCTTGTAGTAATGAAATAAATAAACAATGTATTTTAACAATGATTACTTCAATTAAACATTTATTTTTAGATTCTTTTTCAAAAGAAAAAGATATAAAACTTAATATTAAAGTAAAATTTGATATTATAAGTAGAAATCAAAATTCTTTAATTAAAAAAAATAATAAAACTCAAAATTATTTTAGTCCAAAAATATTAAAAAATAAGGATAAAATATTATTTGAAATAATTAAAACTCCTCCTTCTAATAAATCAAATAATATAATTAATTCAAAAAATGAAAAATTTTTAACATTAAATAATGAAATTAAACAAATTAAAAATGGTCAAAATAAAATAAAAAGATTAAATAAAATAAAAAGAGAATTTAATAATAAAAAAAATCAAATATTAAAATCAAAATTAAGAATTAAAACCATAAATGATGATGATATTTATTTAAAAACATCACCTAATATAAATAATAGAAAATTAGTTAAGAAATATAATAATTCAATGACTGAATTAAGAAATTATACAAATGAACAATTAAAATATATTCCAATTATTGAAAATAGTACTTTTGTAAATTATATTGAAACTGAGGATAATTCAGAAAAAATTGATAATGAGATTTATTCATCTTTAAATTATTTAAAAAATAATTTTAATATTTTTACAAATGAGAATAATAATAATAATTTAAATATTAAAAAATTAGAAGATAATTTTCAAACTTTATATAATTTTTATTCTCTTGTTAATTTTAAAATGAATATTTTAATGCAAAAAAGAAAAGATTTGATAAATAATTATTTATCAAATTTAGAAAAAGTAAATTATATAAATAAACAAAAAAATAGATTAAAATATTTAAATGTAAAATCAAATTATAAAGAAATAAAAGTGAATTTAAATTCAAAAATAAAATCAAAAATATATAGAAATCAAAATCAAACACATAAAAAAGAATTAAAATTATTTCAAAATATTTTTAATTCATATTACTTTGAATATGACATATTAAAATATAAAGAATCTCAATTAACAAGAAATATGAATATTAATAATAAATTAAAAATATTAATTTCATGTGTAAGGGCTTGTGTTTTTTCTTATGGAAATATATCACAATTATATGAAGATGATGAAGATTCAAAAATAAAATTAAAAGTTTTATTATTTAAATATAAAATAAAAGAAATAGAAGATATAAATAATATACAATTTAATATTACATTAAATAATAGTAATAATAATTGTAATAAAATAAATTATGATATTGATAAAATAAAAATAATAAAAGAAGTTGATGAAGATAAAGAAGAGGACAGTGAAGATTAATAAAAAATAACTTTTAATGTACTATTAAACATATAAATTAATATAAAAAAACCAAAAAAAAAAAAAAAATTTTAAAATATA
>Ga0256407_10013940_pt1 | contig 10667 bp, 7 predicted proteins | sample RumenRJG_04DNA_FD_193489 | JGI IMG/M metagenome (GOLD analysis project Ga0256407, IMG submission 193489) | Bovine rumen microbial communities from Lethbridge, Alberta, Canada - RJG_04 | ecosystem: Host-associated > Mammals > Digestive system > Stomach > Rumen | place: Canada: Alberta | collected... | reverse complement strand
CCAAGGCGGCAGCTACCGTGTGGCTTGCATCCGATGAGGACCGCGAGGGAGAGGCCATAGCATGGCACCTGTGCGAGGTGCTGGGCCTTGACCGCCAGAACACCAACCGCATTGTGTTCCACGAGATCACCAAGCCAGCCATTCTCGCAGCCATCGAGAACCCGCGCCGCCTCGACATGAACCTCGTCAATGCGCAGCAGGCTCGCCGCGTGCTGGACCGTCTGGTTGGTTTCAAACTCTCGCCGGTGCTCTGGCGCAAGGTGAAGCCGTCGCTGTCGGCAGGCCGCGTACAGAGTGTGGCAGTGCGCCTCATAGTTGAGCGCGAGCGCGAGATACAGAACTTCAAGAGCGAGCCCTACTACCGCATCACCGCCATGCTGCTCACCACCGACGACAGCGGCAACACGGCAGAGGTGAAGGCCGAGATTCCCACCCGCTTCAAGACCCACGACGAGGCACTGGCCGTATTGGAGATGTGCCGCAACGCACAGTTCCGCGTGAGCAACGTCACCAAGCGACCGCTGCGCCGCACCCCTGCGCCTCCTTTCACCACGTCGACACTACAGCAGGAGGCAGCCCGCAAGCTGGGCTTCACCGTCAGCCAGACCATGATGGTTGCGCAGAGGCTCTATGAAAGCGGACAGATAACATATATGCGTACCGACAGCGTTAACCTCTCGGGCCTGTGCATCAACGCCAGCAAGCAGGAGGTGACTGCACTCTACGGCGAGGACTACAGCAAGGTGCGCCAGTACCACACCAGCTCGAAGGGTGCGCAGGAGGCTCACGAGGCCATCCGCCCCACCTACATGGACAAGCACCAGATAGAGGGCAGCCAGCAGGAACGCCGCCTCTACGAGCTGATATGGAAGCGCACCGTGGCTTCGCAGATGGCCGATGCCCTGATAGAGAAGACCACTGCCGAGATTGAAATCACGGGCAACGCCGCCGGCAGCATCTCACCCGCGCCCCACTTCGTTGCCACGGGCGAGGTAGTAACCTTCGACGGTTTCCTGAAAGTCTACCGCGAGTCGACCGACGACGACGAGCAGGCACAGGAGTCGGAGCTGGGCAACCTGCTTCCGGCCATGAAGGAGGGCGACAAGCTGGAATACAAGGAAATCATATCTACCGAACGCCTCTCGCAGGGACCGCAGCGATACACCGAAGCATCGCTCGTTCACAAGATGGAGGAGCTGGGCATCGGTCGCCCGTCGACCTACGCACCCACCATCTCGACCATTCAGCAGCGCGAATATGTGCAGAAGGGCGACAAGAAAGGTGAGGACCGCCTGCTGACCATCGACACCCTGAAGGACGGCAAGACCACGCGGAAGAACCGCCGCGAGACCATCGGGGCCGACAAGGGCAAGCTCATCCCGACCGATGTGGGCACGGTGGTCAACGACTTCCTGATGGAGAACTTCCCCGACATCATGGACTACAACTTCACCGCCACGGTGGAAAAGGAGTTCGACAAGATAGCCGAGGGCAAGGAGGAGTGGGCCGACGAGATAGGCCAGTTCTACAAGCACTTCGAGCCCGAGGTGGAGAAGGTGATGAACTCGCGCTCGGCCCACAAGGCCGGCGAGCGCGAACTGGGCAAGGACCCCGACAGCGGCAAGCCCGTATTCGTGAAGATAGGCAAGTTCGGCCCGGTGATACAGATTGGCTCTGCCGACGACTCCTCGAAGCCGCGCTTCGCTCAGCTGCCTGCCGACAAGTCGATGGAGGACATCACGCTCGACGAAGCTCTCGAGCTGTTCCGCCTGCCGCGCAACCTCGGCGAGTTCGAGGGCGAATACGTGAGGATAGGCACGGGCCGCTTCGGACCATACATACTGCACAACAAGAAGTATGTGTCGCTGCCCAAGGACGAAGACCCGCTCACGGTGAGCCTCGAAACGGCCATCCGCCTGATTGAGGAGAAGCGCAGCCAGGAGCAGAAGCGCCACCTCAAGACCTTCGACGAAGACCAGAAGCTGGAGGTGATGAACGGTCGCTTCGGCCCGTATGTGGTCTACGACGGTGCCAACTACCGTCTGCCGAAAGCCATGCACGAGCGTGCTGCCGAGCTGAGCTACGAGGAGTGCATGGAGATAGTGCGCTCGCACCCTGCCACCACCAAGCAGAGAAAAAAGCGATAACACGATGCACCGACTGATCCTGATAGGCTACATGGGAGTGGGAAAGACCACTCTGGGCAAGGCTCTGGCCAAGGCCACGGGCCTGGCTTTCTACGACCTCGACTGGTACATAGAGAGCCGTATGCGGCGCACCGTGAAGCAGCTGTTCGACGAAAGGGGCGAAGAGGGCTTCCGGCAGATTGAGCAGCGGATGCTGCACGAGGTGGCCGAGTTCGAGAACGTGGTAATAAGCTGCGGCGGAGGCACGCCCTGCTTCTTCGACAACATGGACTACATGAACCGCCAAGGCCACACGCTGTACCTGAAGGCCACGCCCGACGTGATACTCGAGCACCTGAGAATGAGCAAGAACGTGCGCCCGCTGCTGCTCGACAAGACCGACGAGCAGAAGCGCCTCTTCATAGAACAGCAGCTCGAACAGCGGCGCGCCTTCTACGAAAAGGCACAGACCACGGTCGACGTGACCACACTCGACAGCAAGGAAAAGATAGCACAGGCGGTGGCAGGCATAGTAGAAAGGCTGCATCTGCCAACCGCACAGCTATAACCCACCCCCAACCCCTCCCCAAGGGAGGGGAGAAAGAACACCAATCACACACCCACCCCCGACCCCTCCCCAAGGGAGGGGAGAAAGAACACCAATCACCAACCACCAATCAAACTGTCAGCAATGAAGAAATGGACAACTGAAGACTCGCGAGAACTCTACAACATCAACGGCTGGGGCACCTCCTACTTCGGCATCAACGAGAAGGGAAACGTGTTTGTTACCCCCTGCAAGGACGCAACCCAGATTGACCTGCGCGAGGTCATGGACGAGCTATCGCTGCGCGACGTCACCGCGCCGGTGCTGCTGCGCTTCCCCGACATCCTCGACAACCGCATCGAGAAGACCTCGGAGTGCTTCATGAAGGCCGCCAAGGAGTACGACTACAAGGGCGAGAACTTCGTAATCTACCCCATCAAGGTGAACCAGATGCAGCCCGTGGTAGAGGAGATTATCTCCCACGGACGCAAGTTCAACCTCGGACTGGAGGCAGGCTCGAAGCCCGAGCTCCACGCCGTGATAGCCATACAGTGCCAGAGCGACTCGCTCATCATCTGCAACGGATACAAAGACCAGAGCTACATTGAGCTGGCGCTGCTCGCACAGAAGATGGGCAAGCGCATATTCATCGTTGTGGAGAAGCTCAACGAGCTGGAAATCATTGCCCGCGCTGCCAAGAAGCTGAACGTGAAGCCCAACCTGGGCATACGCATAAAGCTGGCATCGAGCGGCAGCGGCAAGTGGGAAGAGAGCGGAGGCGACGCATCGAAGTTCGGACTGACAAGCTCCGAGCTGCTCAAGGCCCTGAAGATACTCGACGAGAAGGGCCTGCACGACTCGCTCAGGCTCATCCACTTCCACATAGGCAGCCAGATAACAAAGATACGACGCATACAGACGGCACTGCGCGAGGCAGCACAGTTCTACGTGGAGCTGCACAAGCTGGGCTACAACGTGGACTTCGTGGACTGCGGCGGCGGTCTCGGCGTGGACTACGACGGCACGCGCTCGTCGAACAGCGAAAGCTCGGTGAACTACTCCCTGCAGGAATATGTGAACGACTGCATATACCAGTTCGTCGAGGCTGCCAACAAAAACAACATCCCCCACCCCAACCTGATTACCGAAAGCGGGCGCTCGCTCACCGCACACCACTCCATCCTGGTCATCGACGTGCTCGAAACAGCATCGCTGCCGGAGATGCCTGAGGAGTTTGAACCTGCCGAGAGCGACCACAAACTGGTAAAGGAGCTCTACGATATATGGGACAACCTCAACCCGCGCTCCATGCTCGAGGACTGGCACGACGCACAGCAGATACGCGAAGAGGCGCTCGACCTGTTCTCTCACGGCATGGTAGACCTGAAGACGAGGGCCGAGATCGAGAGTATGTACTGGAGCGTATGCCACGAGATAAACTCGCTGGCCAAGCACCTAAAGCACATACCCGACGAGCTGAAGGGGCTCGACAAGCTGCTGGCCGACAAGTACTTCTGCAACTTCTCGCTGTTCCAGTCGCTGCCCGACGCTTGGGCCGTGGACCAGCTCTTCCCAATCGTGCCGATACAGCGCCTCAACGAGCGGCCCACACGCAACGCCACGCTGCAAGACATCACCTGCGACAGCGACGGAAAGATTGCCAACTTCGTGACAAGCCGCCACATATCTAACGTGCTGCCGGTACACACGCTGCGCAAGAACGAGGCCTACTACCTCGGCGTCTTCCTCGTGGGAGCCTATCAGGAGATACTGGGCGACCTGCACAACCTATTCGGCGACACCAACGCCGTACACATTTCGGTGAAGGACGGACACTACAGCATCGACCAGATATTCGACGGCGAGAGCGTGGAAGAGGTGCTGAGCTACGTGCGGTTCAACCCGAAGAAGCTCGTGCGCCAGCTCGAGACCTGGGTGACAAAGAGCGTGAAGCAGGGCAAGATCTCGCTCGAAGAGGGCAAGGAGTTCCTCAGCAACTACCGCTCAGGGCTCTATGGCTACACTTATCTGGAGTAAAGCCTACCCCCGACCCCTCCCAAAGGGAGGGGAGAGAGAACACCAATCACACACCCACCCCCAACCCCATTCTTCGACAAGCGAAGCGACTTCGTCGATTACCCGAGCAAGGCTCGCCTACCCGTAGCCTTTCCCCAAGGGAGGGGAGATTGAGTGGGGCTCCGTTCAGGCGGATATGTCATCCGCCTGCTCCGAGTGAGAGAAAACCTACTCCTTAACAACAACAAAATTCCTCCCTTCCCCCCCCCTTGGGGGGATTGAGGGGGGCTTAACAACAACGCAATTCCTCCCATCTTCCCCCCTTGGGGGATTGAGGGGGGCTTAAATTCTCCCTTCCTCCCCCCTCGGGGGGACTGAGGGGGGCTCAACAAAAATATGAAAGAAACACTGACAATAGTAAAAGTGGGCGGAGCCGTAGTCGAAGACGAACAGCAGCTGGCTCGCCTGCTCGACGACTTCGCACGCATCGAAGGCCGCAAGCTGCTCGTGCATGGCGGCGGAAGAAGGGCCACACGCGTGGCAACGGCACTCGGCATTGAGAGCCGGATGGTAAACGGACGGCGCATCACCGACGAGAAGATGCTCGAGGTGGTGACGATGGTCTATGGCGGTCTGGTGAACAAGCACATCGTGGCACTGCTGCAGGCGCACGAGATAAATGCGCTGGGCCTGACGGGTGCCGACATGAACGTCATCCTGAGCCACCGCCGACCGCCAGTGACTGTTTCCTCCCCTCAGGAGGGGATAAGCGAGGGGCAGACCGTGGACTTCGGCTTCGTTGGCGACGTGGAACACGTAGACGCACAGAAGCTCAGCCTGCTGATTGAGGCCGGCATCACACCCGTGGTGTCGCCGCTGACCCACGACGGCAAAGGCAGTATGCTGAACACCAACGCCGACACCATGGCAGGTGAAACGGCAAAGGCCCTGGCCGCACTCTACGACGTGCGCCTGGTCTACTGCTTCGAGAAGAAGGGCGTGCTGAGCGACCCCGACGACGAGGACAGCGTGATAGCAACCATCAACCGCGAAGACTTCGACCGCTACGTAGCCGACGGCACGATAGCCGGCGGAATGATACCAAAGATTGAGAACGCGCTGCAAGCTGTGGAGGCTGGAGTGGGCAAAGTGGTGATTACCAAGGCAACAGCACTGCTTGGCAATCAGGGAACCGTAATCTCGAACGGCTGACATCTGGCCGCTGGCGAGCCATCCTCTCGCGTCCCCTGCCCCGCCATAATTGGTGATAGGTAAGGGGGCGGCAATCGGATTCTCTTTTATCGGAAGCGGAACCACATTTTAACATTTCTCCCAAGCCCTCCGTAAATTTTCTCCAACAGCCCCGGAGCATTGTTACAGAGCCTCTGTAACAATGCTCCAAGGCTTCTGTAAGCTTACTCCAAAGCCCCCGGAGAAAGTTTACGGCTCAAATCACGCTGGCAGCCGCACCATAAAACAAAAAAGACATTCTGTCAAACTGATTATAATCCCACAGAAAATAGTAAATTTGCAACCAAAAGACATTCCCCGATATGCGAACGTAGAACGGAACTGACATTTACTATGACAGAACAATTAGGTTACGACAAAACAAGTATCGCCTCGATATTTGCATACAGTCAGAAACTGATAGGCCACTCGCTTCGCGAACTGGTAAGCGAGGAAGAACGGCTGGCTTCCAACTTGCAGGGACAGGGCAAGGGTGGATTGGGTCAGATGATAGAGGAATTGCCTAACGTTCCCTCTTCCACCAACGCCCTGTATAGATTTCAAGGAACTCGGTTTCTGTATACCGACAAAAGTCCGACCAATCCATTGAATCGACAAACATCTTAGTCGAAGACTCAAATTCAAGCCAGTGGGTCGTTTGCAACATCCCACCTAACCATAGAGCATACTGATGCTCGTTATCGGAATCACGACGTAAATCCTCGAGCATTTGCTCTGTCTTAATCCATTTAAATCCATCTATCATTGTTGAAGCAAAGTTCATCACAAAATATCAAATAATAAAATAATTTAGATCTGGTTATATTTATTTCATAAACATTAGATCATATGATTCTCCTAAATGAAAAAGAACAAGCGAAGCCATTTATCAAATGGGTTGGAGGAAAGGGACAGCTTCTTCCACAGCTTGAAAAGCAGCTGCCAGATGAGCTATACGAAGAAGATTTTACATACATCGAACCTTTCGTTGGCGGCGGTGCTATGCTATTCTTCATGCTTCAAAAGTTTCCTAACATTAAACAGGTGTTCATCAATGATATAAATCGTAACTTAACGAATGCATACAAAATTATTAAACAAGAACCAGAAGGACTTGTCTATCGCTTAAAGAACATCGAGCAGCATTATCTGTCAATTACCACGGAAGAAGGGAGAAAAGAATTCTACCTTGAAATGCGTCGCTGCTTCAACGAGTCAAAACTAAAAAGTATAGACAGAACGGCTTTGTTGATATTTCTAAATCGAACGTGTTTTAATGGTCTCTACCGTGAGAATGCCAAAGGATTCTTTAACGTTCCGTTTGGCCGATACACCAACCCGACGATATGCAATGAGAAAGTAATCTATGCAGATAGCGAGTTACTTAATAGATATAACGTACAAATCCTTAATGGCGACTTTAAGGAAACCGAAAAGTGTTTAGATGCTTGGGGACTATATTTTTTCTACTTCGACCCACCATATCGCCCGCTTAGTACAACCTCGAGTTTCAACAGCTACGTCAAGGAAGATTTTAACGATGACAGACAACACGACCTCGCAGACTTCTGTCATAAATTGAGTAAAAGAGAAAATATCAAATGGATGCTCAGCAACTCAGATTGTTCGGCAAATAATCCTGAAGATACTTTCTTTGAGGATACCTATAGTGGTTTTAATATTCAGCGTGTTTATGCCTCTCGAATGGTAAATGCAAATGCAAACAAAAGAGGTAAACTTACAGAACTCCTGATTAGAAACTATACGACAAAACCTCAAAAAGAAATCACAGACAACCAATATAAACTTGCATTATAAATTATGAGCGCACATACAGAAGCGGAATTCAAGACATTCTTGTCACAACTTTCCGACACCAATGCAACGCTGAGTTATTGGACTGATTTTACAAAAGTGAAAGCAAACGTAGCCAGTATCGAAATCAAACTGAACACACTCAACTATCTGCTCGGCAAGGAAGATTTGCGAGCGGCTGTCACGGAACTTTGGAACAACGACAAGCGGGTATTCGAGGTCTTGCAAATTCTCATTGCGTGCCGCAAGCGCGACAAGAAGAAGGTCATCAACGCCGATGCCGAGTTCGTTCTGCTTGAAAGTTACCTCACAACGCTCGATGGCGTGATGGAATTTATAGAGGGCACAGGCCTTGCCAAGATTTTCAAGGACAAAAACGTCAAGAACCTCGTTGATTACGTTTTCGGCGTGGAAGTCGGCCTCGACTCCAACGCCCGCAAGAACCGAAGCGGCGACGCTATGGAGGACTCCGTAGAACTTATCATCAAGGGCAGCGGATTGAGATACCGCAAGGAAGTCTATTCGAGCGAATGGCCTGCCATCACGAAGGCCCTTGGCACAGACAAGAAACGTTTCGACTTCGTGATTGAGGCAAAGGAAAAGACCTATCTTGCCGAAGTGAATTTCTACAGCGATGGCGGCAGCAAACTCAACGAAACCGCACGTTCTTTCACCGAACTTGCCCCAAAAATCAATGCCGTTGACGGCTTCGAGTTTCTGTGGGTCACCGACGGCAAAGGCTGGGAAAAAGCCAAGAATAAATTGCAGGAAGCATACTACACGATTCCGAGCATATATAACCTCTCGACACTCCGAGGGTTTCTTGACGGATTAGAAAATGCATAAACGTAAAGAACAGAAAATCATGGCGACAATAAAGAACAAATACAATCACTCCATCGACTTGAAGAAACTCCACATCAGGAATATGGAGCGTAAGGCTTTTGCACAAGCCATCATTGACGTTGAGTATAGAGGCTACGAGGTGGAACAGCTTGGCGACGGACGAAGGATTGCCATCACCAAGCCTGGTGGAAAGAGAGCATACGGACAGCCTTACAAAGAAGACATACAGGTGTTCATTTTCGATCCGTCAGATAATTCCCTCTGGCAAATCTCACACAACCAAATCATTGAAGATGTCAGGGAAAAATTATCTGAGGACATAATTCAAGGAGCAAAGTTGTTGAAATATCTGGAGAAAACATATAATGGCGAGGAGCCCGAAGACTTTATTAGTGATATTAGAAGCTTGAACTTTCAAACAGGAGAAGAGCCAGAAGCCCTCATCAAAGCATACAAATGGATTTGGGGACAGGAAGATGTCAACTACCCGACAAAAGCAGGCAGAGCATTCTCATGGAAAAGCTTCCAGGAAATGATGGACGACCTATGATTACCCCTTACTACCGTTCCGCGTCACGTGACTTCACCCTCCTCAACGGTGATTGCTTTGAGCTGCTCCCGCAGTTCAATTTCAAGTTCGACATGATTTTCGCAGACCCACCATATTTTCTTTCCAACGACGGAATCAGTGTGCAGGCTGGGAAAATCGTCTCAGTCAATAAGGGGGAATGGGACAGAAGTGGCACGCCCGAGGAAATCAACGAATTCAACAAGCGATGGATAAGCCTTTGCCGCGACAAGTTGAAGGAGGACGGAACCATCTGGATTTCCGGCACCTATCACAATATCTTCTCTGTAGCCAATAGTCTCACTGAATTGGGCTTCAAGATTCTCAACGTCGTGACATGGGCTAAGACCAACCCGCCGCCCAACATCTCTTGCCGTTACTTTACTTACTCGACCGAGTTCATCATCTGGGCACGAAAGAATGCCAAGCGTCCACACCATTTCAACTATGAGTTGATGAAGCACTTGAACGACGATAAGCAGATGACCGACGTATGGCGACTGCCCGCCATTGCCCCCTGGGAAAAGTCATGTGGAAAACATCCTACTCAAAAGCCATTAGCCTTGCTTGTGCGTATTATCCTTGCAAGCACAGGAGAAAACGGATGGGTGCTTGACCCATTTGCAGGTTCCTCGACCACAGGCATAGCAGCCAACCTCGTTGGTCGTCGATACCTCGGCATCGAACGCGAAAGACCTTTTTCCGAAATCAGTCGCAACCGTCGCATAGAAATCGACAACTTCAAGGTATACAGCAGTTATAAATCAAAGATAAAAGATATTGCGAAGATGGAATTGTTTGAACCAAAAAGTTATTTTTTCAAAGAAGATTTTATAAACGATTTGCCTTTCTAATCACTGCTGCAGTGATGTTAATAACTTGGTAAAAGTTACTTTCACTCGGCAATGCACGAAAAAAGCAAGCTCCTTTTCATTGCATTACACTCGTTTTTTGTAACTTTGGCTCCGATGTAACACAAATGCAGACATAGACGGATACGGCAAACGCTTTAACGGAACTATGCTGAGAAAGCGAAATACTCAAATTAAGGAACCCAAAACGCAGACAGACAACAATAAAATAAACGAAACTATTATGAAAAAAATCAGAGCAACATTGGCATTAGGCATCTTTATGGCAGTCGGCACAACAGGCATGATGACCTCGTGCAAGACAACAAGCGCAGGCACAACGCAAGGTAAAGTCGTGAACACCGAACTGATACGTACAAGCCAGAGCTGGGACGGAGTGGAGCTGCCCGACTATCTGCAAGGCAAGCCAGAGCTGGTGGCTGTGAAATACGTATTCCCAGCAGGGCAGAAGCTTGGCTGGCACCACCATCCCGTGATGAACTATGGCGTGCTGGTTGAGGGCGAGCTGACAATCATTGGTCAGGACGGCAAGGAAAAGGTTGTTCACGAAGGTGAGGCAGTAGTGGAAATGGTGAACACCATACACCACGGCGAGAACCGCGGCAAGAAGCCAGTGGTACTATATATGTTCTATCTGGCACAGAAAG
>Ga0256407_10013939_pt1 | contig 10669 bp, 7 predicted proteins | sample RumenRJG_04DNA_FD_193489 | JGI IMG/M metagenome (GOLD analysis project Ga0256407, IMG submission 193489) | Bovine rumen microbial communities from Lethbridge, Alberta, Canada - RJG_04 | ecosystem: Host-associated > Mammals > Digestive system > Stomach > Rumen | place: Canada: Alberta | collected... | reverse complement strand
TTTAATCAGTCCCTTATCCAGGCATACCTTCTCATTGAGTTGTTTCCGCCCTACATTTTCAAACTGCACAACAATAAACTCGCCCTTTCTCTCAACCACGGTCCCCTCGCCGAACTTCTTATGCCGGACCTTCTGGGCAGGCTTTCCAGGGCCCTTTCTTCCAGCCTTCACCTTCCGCCCAGCATTATACTCTTCTGATAGTCCTCCATGTCCTTAAACACAAACATCTCGGGCTTCTTGACGTCATTATCCGGGACCGGCCTGATCGGGAACATCCAAACCAGACGATTGATGCCATCCTCGCCTGGTTGCGACTCCGTATACGGTTTGTTTACACAAGCTCGATCCGTCCGCAGTAAGTGTATCTGCCCTCGTCCATAACCTCGAAGAGATGCACATCGACACCGTTGGTATTGCAATTGGCAAGGGTGTTGTTCTGTGAATCGAGAATGGACTGATCACCATTCTTACCCATACCGGTATAATGCAATACACCACCGATCCATATATCATGGTAGAGGCCTTTCGTATAGTCTGCGATCAAAACCAGAGAATTAGTACCACGGGATCTACGCATGCCGCCCATGTTGCCACAGTGGAATATCGAGACGAGGTCAGAGTTAGAGATTTCCTGGCCGATTTGAAGGTTTGGGTTGAATAGGGATTTAGGCATGGTTGTGGGGCTCCTTTAGTATTGCTGGTTATTAATCTGGTAATTCCAGGGAATGATAATAAATAAATATAGGTACGTCTGGTTTTGCTGTTATAGGAAATCTATCTGTTTTTCCATCTATCATAATCTTATACACAATTCCCTCTTGTTCTTCCGAATTATTTTCCAGATTCTCTAACTGTTTAGGAATGACATTCGTAAATCCAGAATCCTTCAGTTCCATTTCAACTGTATGATAATATTCACCAACATAGTCTTCTAGAGATGATGGGATATCGATTCTCCCACGAGCCTTGTCAACAAACTGCGATAGCAACAATAAAATCGTTACAGTTATATCTCGTATATCTAATGATTTATAATTCTATTCGTTATTTATGTATAACATCGGATTTTCAATACATAATAATGGGGCTTCTCCAACCGTACCATTTGAAAACTGAATCTGTAGGTATTGGCATCCGCTGATATCACATAACTCTGATTCCACCCTTGGATCTTCTCTTTTTGAAACTGCATGCTTTGTAATCAAATGGCTTTCCCCGTCTTCTGTCTTTCCAGTAATCATTACAGAGGCTGCCCTCCAATCATCTTCTGATACAGATGCTGCTTCTTTTGGCACGAAAAAAGCACACTTGAACCATTTATATTTTTTATCCAGCGTATATTCAATAAATCCTTCATCAGCATATCGACTCGGATATATACAATTTTCAAAAGGATTATTATTCTTATCTTTCATCGCAGAAATACTTATGTCATTACCTCCCTGATTAACTTCCATCTGTGTGAGCGGAACTCCCTTATCTTTCAGCATTTCACCGATATCATCCATAGTGAAATTAAAAACAAGTTCGTTACCATTATCAACAAACTCATCGTTTGAATATACCTTTGACAAAAGATCAGTACTAACAAATCTTCGATTACCATCATAGATAAGTAAGCTGTCCTCTACATTCTGTATACTCTCTCCACTCTTTTTCACTGAAGGCGTGAGAAACTCAACCTTGTTATTTGCAGCATCGAGCTGTGCTTCTAAGTCCTTTATTTTTTCGACATTATCCTTTGAAGACTCTTCTGACTTTTCCTTTATTTCATTTAACTCATTTTCTGTTTTTTCGATTTTATCAATGGCGTCATCTAAATTGTCTGTCTCTTTGATATAATCTAACTTTGCAGATAACATTTCAACCGTGGCCTTCTGTACTGCTTCATATGTTTTATCTTTCGTAACAGCATTTACTACGAAACCAGCTATAATAGGTCCTATGATAGTTGTCGAAAGAAGAACGACCACTGGTTTTGTTAAAAATCGGTTTAGTCTTCCATATCCTTCTTCATTTTCAGTACGTCCCATGTTTAGTCCTCCGTCTACAGCATTTATTCTCTTCTATTTATGTCAATACTCTAATACCAGGTTTGCAAATCCATATTCTACACCTTCATCTATATGATTTAATTCTATCGTCATATCACAGTAATGATTCAAATTTATCTCCACATGCTTGGATGAAACATCTCCTTGGAGTTCGAATTCTTGTTCGAAAGTCATTTTATCGTTAGTTGCCTTTCTAAAATAAATCCGTAGGACTGCATCACCTTGAGAATCACCATTGATATTTCCAACGTCAAAAGAAATCTTGGAGTACTTTTCACTAAGATCAAACAGTGCTGTCCCCTCATAATACCAGCCATCTGATTTTAATGAGAAACCAGTATTATAAGTACTACTTCCCATCGAAAATGTATCCGAGCTTGTTCCATCGAAAACGGTGCATCGTTTGCCTGGTCGTAATACGTCAGTTTTCTCTAATGCGACTTTTGTTTCTTTGTAATTATTAGATCCATCAGAATTAAATGAAAGAGTACTATTCACCTCATCAAGATAAACATTATGTCCTAAAAGACTATTCATGGTGTTTTCAGAATAAAAATTCTTTCCGTCAATAATTGCCCATCCATTCTTTATCCCATCCTCAGTTTTTTGTCCGTCTTTAAAGATAGCAATTGTATGATATTCAACTTGAGATGCATTTTGTGCACTGGATACCTTAGATTGGAGTTCCTCTGACTTTCTTTCATACTCCTTTAACTCTTTATCTTTTTTTGATATTTCATCAATTGCTTCTTCTATCTTATCCGTTGCTTCAATGTAATCAAGTTTCATAGATAGAGTTTCCACTACACCCTTTTGAACCGATTCAGCAGTAAAATGATATGTAAGTAAAATCGAAACGATGGCAACAATAAGAGGAAATATTAAGTTATCTCGTATTGATTTCTTTGTTTCTCTTTTTTCAGCTTCTTCTTTCCTATTATTTTTTTCCATTGAAGTGTCCTCCCGTCTGTCTTTCTGAGTCTTTACTGTTTAGTTTGATAGGGTGATAGGGTGTCACTTATTATGCCAAAAATACATACTCATTGTGCCATCTCAGAAACTCTCTCGAATGCAATTCAATCTTCTTTTCTAGAAGAATCTGCAGCTTCTGACCATGATACTTGTCGCAGTCTCTGCCATTACCGTAATCTTCATGAAGGCGCCGGCTCACGTCAATCCTGTAATCCTTATGTTAACCGCAATGAAAGATTGAGACGAGCTCAGAATTGGAGCTTTCCTGGCCAATTACGAGGTTGGGGTTGAATAGGGATTTAGGCATGGTTTGGATCCATTTCATTATGGACAATAGAAGAATCTCGTCCAATATGTTATTAATATCAAATCATATGCAGCATCCAAAGAAAGGACTGTGCATCAAGAAGGGTTGCGTCCGGATGATATGCTCGCAGATAATTCTGTATTTGATGCAACAGATCTATATACTCCATATACCCATCCCATGTGCATTTTTTCAAGCAGGCAGTCTGCAGTCCAAGTTTTCCTAAACGTTCGGTAGTACCAACTTTACGAGCTATGATATAGCGAAAATCCCCATCTGATTTATCTTTCAAGAAGAAATACATCGAGATTATTGATATTGGATCCGGAATTCCTTTCATTAGTTTGGCTAACCGCTCGAAAGACTCCTTTTCATCAGCTCCATAGTATAATCCATACAAAGCATCTACAGCTTCTCTCTTAATAATCTCACTGCCTGAGAAAACATGGTCCAAAACTTTATTATAATTCTTCGAAGATACCAAATTCTGAAGACTCTTCTCTCCACTTGTTATAATCCAAAAAGGCTGGGATGCTCTCCCTACAATATAATCAAGATCATTCCGTCTATCTTGCCAGGAATCTATATCCATTTCCTTTCGAGCATCATCGTAATATTTATATTTATATCCTTCCTCCTGATCCCAATACCCGGATCGGAATGATGGTACTCTATCTCCATGTTTGTATGCTTTATCTACAAGTTTCTGGTAAGCGTCCTCAAAACGTTCCTTTTTTAGTATCATTTTGCTCCCCTCGTACTTATTCTCGGTTTAGTAACACAGTATAAGTCTGCCCTTTCCATTTTAGTGTCCTTGTAGAAACAGATATGTTTGTTGAATGTTAAAACCCATCAATGAAGAAATCAGTATCTAAGCGTTTTACCTCATAGACGTGCTCGACAGACACACCAAGATTAAATTTTATCATCAGCTTCGTGAGCTGCTTTCCGTCTACTAGGACTATGCCCGCTGCCTCGGATGACTTACGTGCTCCTGGAGAGAAAGTGGCTGTTGAGATAAAAAATCCTTTCTGGGCTTTTTGTTCTTGAAGGGCACCGGCAAACTTCTGGATTTCCGGACGACTTATGGTTGTATCAGGAGACCATATCTCCTGTTACGAATTATTTTTCTCAGATAACTCTTTCCGTAATGATTCATTTTCACCACGCAGCTTACGGTTATCCTCCATCAGCCTCCGATTCTCTTCTCTCATTTTCTCGAGTTCAGTCTGAAGGTTTTTTCGTTCCCGCCGCTGGTCATCAAGTTCTTGCCGAGTCCGCCTTACTGCATCTTCATGCATTCTTATCTGTTCTTTATATAAATCCACTTCTTCGGCGGATGCCTGTAACTCACCTGCCAGTGTGCTTAATTTTTTGTCTTTATCTGCAATCTCCTCTGTCATGCTTTGTATCTTATTATCCTTTTTCTTATTAGACTCTTTTGAATCAGTCAATTCCTCCTTCAGATTATGAATCGCATCTTCAAGACCAGTTTTGTGTTTTCGGAGCATATCCTGAAAAGCTTTTATGCTATTGTTATAATCTCTATTTCGGAATTGTGAGTACGGTTCATCAAAAAGATACCGCTGCATTTGCATTCCGTGAATATCTGTTGCATATTTCATCAGAAGCACTTTACCAAAATCATATGCGGCTCTATTGAATACTGTATTACATTCGACAATATCCAGGCTGACAACATCAATCATACTTTTTGTTGTTCTGTCCATTTCCGTCCTCCCATGTTCATTATTTCTTCATACCAACTATTATGTATAAACTCCATCAGTCCCTTATCTATGCAAAGCTGCAAATTCAATTGCTTCTTTCCAACTGTATCAAAGTTCACGACAATAAACTCGCCCTTCGTCTCCATGACAACACCTTCTCCGAACTTCCTATTACACGATATGCCTGGGAGAAAAGCCCCCCAGGCATTCGACGTATTATCAATAAAATATCTTCTATACACTCAGAATTTATTTAATGATAAATGTTCCGGTATAAGCGTTATTTGACGGCATAGGTACAGTACAGAAGACACCATTGCGCTTACGTCTGGTTACGATACGGACGTAATACCTTGTGTTTTTCTTGAGTTTGGCACCCCCACACTTGGTAATTACAGAACTTCTTGATGTTGCATTCTGGGCTGTGGACTGGTACCAGTACCATTTTCCATTCGGATTCGTTGTGATAAATACGTTGTATCCGTTACAGCCATAAATGATGTTCCAGCTGACATTCATCTTCAGATTTGAACCCACACTTGCGTTTTTCGCAGTAAGCGTTGTCGGCGAAGGCGTGATGTATTCCACATTGGACCAGGGGCCAAACTTCTGCTGGCCGTTCAGCGTATAATATGCCCTGACCTTCATCTGACTAACGTGCTGAGGGTGAACTGTACAGTTGCGATAGAGGACATTGGACTTCGTGTATGTGGAGCTTGCATGTGATCCGTCTGTCCAGGACAAAAGTGTCTGGTAGCCATCCGCGCCGTCGACCTTATTCCACGCAATCTGACAGTTGGTGAACTTAGCGTTATTCCATTTGGCAAAATGGCAGTTACCGGGTTTTTTCAGGACTTTGTTGACAGTAATCTTGATTGTCTTTGATGCTGCATTGTAATTTGCGGTTGCTGCTGCAGTTGCTGTAATGGTAACTGTACCTGCCTTCTTTCCGGTGACGACACCAGTAGAGGCATTCACAGTAGCAATATTTACGTCGGATGACATGTATGTCACCTTCCCCTTGTTGCCTGTGACTGCAACTGTAGCTGTTTTTCCTACAGCAATTGAAGAGGTTGATGTTTTTGCTGTAATGGATTGATCGGCTTTATTGATTGTGAAGGTTGCAGTCTTAGTACCGGTGTAGTTCCCCTTGCCAGTGATTATCACTGTTGCTGTTCCAACATTTGTGTTGTTATTATAAGCAACCGTATAGTCAGTATCTACATCGAGTGTGGTAGAACCAATTTTTACCACAGGTGACTGTGTCAAGGCTTTGCCTGTGTAGATTTTTTCAGAGAGACCTGTAACATCTGAATCAGATATCGTTGCAGGATTTATCTTGAAGGTCACGGTTTTTATTCCGGTGTAGTTTCCTTTACCAGAAAATATTAACAAAGCTTCTCCTGCATCCCTATTCTTTTCATAGGAAATGGAATAATCTCTATTCGATACTAACTCTATAGAATTCATGTTCACTAAAGGTGATTGGCAAATATATTCTCCGGTATATGTCCTTTCATATATATCAGTTACATTTGCATTGGAAATATCGGCAGGTTGAATTTCAAATGGACATATAATATCTCCAATATAATTACCTTTTCCAGAAATCTTTAGCGATGCTTTTCCAACCTCTATGTTGTCTGTGTAAACAATTTCATAATCAATATCCTCAATAAGATTGATGCTATTTCCGAAATCATCAAAAATTACATTAGGTTTTGGAGTTATAGGGTTACCAGTATATTGCTGATCATCAATTTCGGATACAAAAGCATTATCAATGGAACAAACAACACTTATTTTGCAAGAATCTATTAGTCCACCATCATTTGAAATTGCATTAACTGTTGCTTTACCAATATTTTTAGCTTTGACAGTTCCATTTGAATCCACTTCAACAATACTATCATCCGTAGATTCCCATTTAACATTCTTATCAGAAGCATTCTCAGGAATTACTTCTGCATGAAGTGTCTTTTCTTCTCTTCTTGTTAGTGTCACTTCATGGCTATCTAGTTTAATCTCTTGAACAGGTACCACAACAGAAACAGTGCACTTATCAACAAATACCCTATCTGCCGTATATGCACTTATCTCTGCATTTCCTGCCTTTTTTGCAGTAATGATCCCATTTTGGTCAACAGCAACAATGCTATCATCTGAAGATGCCCATATTACAGTTTTATCATACGCATCTTCTGGTTCAATATATGCAATGATCTCTATACTTTTGCCTTCTGGTAAAGATAGTTCTTTTTGATTCAAACTGATTCCTTTTATTGCAGTTAGTACTTCAACTTCACAAGACGCTTTATGATCTCCTTCTGATGAAGTTGCTGTGATCACTGCTTTTCCAGGGGCTATAGCTGTTATCAATCCATCCCAATCTACTCTGACTATTTCATTATCAGATGATGACCACTCAATACTCTTATCAGTGGCATCAACAGGTTGTATTATCGCGCTAAGGCTTTCGGTTTTTCCCTCAACAATTACGACTTCATTTCTATTTAGTATTATCCCTTCTACTGGTATAAAAACTGTTACATCACATGAAGATGAGATACCACCGTCTACAGAAGTCGCAGTTATTATTGCTATTCCTGGCCCTATGGCAGTTACAACGCCATCCTGGTTAACCGTAGCAATGTTTTCATCTGATGATCTCCACTCAATATTCCTATCCGTAGCATTCGAAGGAGAAACCGTTGCCTGTATTTTTTTTTCACTTCCTTTCGCTAGTGTAAGATTCTCCTGATCAAGAACTACATGTTCAACTGGTATAAATACAGTCACATCACAAGAAGAAGAGATACCTCCGTCCACGGAAGTTGCAGTTATTATTGCTTTTCCCTGTCCTACGGCAGTTACCACGCCATCTTGGTTAACCGTAGCAATGTTTTCATCTGATGATCTCCACTCAATATTCTTATCTGTAGCATTCGAAGGAGAAACCGTTGCCTGTATTTTTTTTTCACTTCCTTTCGCTAGTGTAAGATTCTCCTGATCAAGAACTACATGTTCAACTGGAATAAATACAGTCACAATACATGTTGCAGTTTTTTTAGTATCTGCTGAAGTTACTGTTATAGTTGCAGTCCCCGGATTATTAGCTGTTATAACTCCATATTTATTTACAGATACCACTTCATCATCTGAAGATGACCACACAACATCTCTTTCTGTAGTGTCTGAGGGATTGTAATTGACCACCAGACGCATTTCCGAACCTTTCTTTAGTTTAACATTATTGTTATATAACGCTAAACTTTTTAATGGGGATATTACGTGTACTTTACAATACTCAGTCAGTTCATTATCCGCAGTAGTGACTGAAATCGTGGCGACACCTCCGCCTCTTGCGTAAATGGTACAGGAATTGCCCTTGTATTCTGTGACAATTTTATCTTTAAAACTAGCTACCCTAATGTTTGACGTATTCCACGTAAGTTCATTGTACTCTGCATTCTCTGGACTCGTTTCTGCATTTATTGTAACTAACCTTCCTTTATAAAGCGTTATCTCCTTTTGACTAAGAGAAAGACTATCAACCGGAATATAAGTAGTCACTTCACTTGTTGCTTGGAATCGTCCATCTTCTGATATCGCGGTAAGAGTTGCTGTACCTTCTCCTATTCCCGTGATTATCCCTTCATTGTTAACAGTCATAACACTTTCATCTGAGGAGGACCAAATAATGTTTTTATTGGCAGCATATTCTGGAGTCACTTTTGCACTAATCTTTTTTTCTCTATTAATCCCCAAGATCATAGAGTCAGCACATGAGAGTGAAATACCGTTCACACCATATGTAACGACATTGATAGTACATGCTATCTCATACTCACCATCAACAGAGTACCCATGAAGCATTGTACTTCCTACTTTTTTCCCATATATGGTACAGTATTCGTCGTCTGTATACCAATTCTTGACTTCTGCAATCTCAGGATTCTCAACATTCCAACGGATCTTCTTACACGAGGCATCTGCAGGCTTTATATCTGTTTCGACTCTTAAGGTATTGCCTACACCAACAGTATATTGGTTTTTGAGTGTAGATACTGATTCCACTCTTTTGTCTACAAATATAACATTAGAAAATTCTCCGTAATTTTCAACCTTCTCCCACTTTTTTGGAAGTCCGAAATATAATAAATATTTAGCATCATTGAACGCGCCGATTTTTGTTACACTTTCAGGCACATTTAAACACCACACCCCGCTTCCTTGGAAAGCACAATATCCAATTGCAGTTGTACCGTAAGGTAGATCTATTGTTCCAAGAGGCGGACAACCTGCAAATGCACCATCACTTATTGTCTGAAGTTCTTCAGGTAATACAATGCTATTTAATTTTTCGCAATGAGAACAACACCTCTCTGGTATACGTTTTATTTTTTTACCAAATACAATTCTCTCCAGTTCCTTACAAGCTTCAAATGTTATATCTCCCAAAGTTTCTACACTATCTGGAATTATTATTTGCTGTAGCTTTGTTACAGCAAAAGCTCCTCTTCCTATAGCGGTAATATTTTCAGGGATGTCTATTTCAGTAATTCCACAACCAGAAAATACACCATCACTTAACTCTGTTATGCTCTCAGGAATTTCTATATGATTGATATTTTTACACCCACCAAAAGCACCCTCGCCAATTTCAGTTATACAATTAGGAAAAATCAAATCAATGTTGAGTTTCTCACAACAATTAAAAGCATAATTCCCAATAGTAACTATTCCAGAGGGAATATTAATAGATACTAGCTTCGTACACTCTGAAAAAGCAGAGCCATCAATAACGGACAAAGAATCCGGAAGATAAACCTCTGTTAATTCATTGCACCCAGAAAAGGCTAAAAAACCAATCCTATCTAGGCTTTCAGGTAGCGAAATGTCGGATATCATATCATAATTCCAAAACGCTTCCCTTCCAACTGAGGTAATCCCCTCTCCAATAATCACGCTATAAATGTCATCTTTATATGACTTCCAAGAAGGATAATAATTGTTATTATTAAATGAATTATAATCATACATTTCCCCAGAGCCGCTTATTCTAAGGACATGATTGGAATCAAGTGTCCATACTGCATCATCTCCACAATCACCTGAAGCAATAATATCAGTTCCAACGTCTGCCAGTGCTGCATCTTCTCTAACAGTTTCTTCTTCCTGGGATGACTCATTCAGCTCAGGTTGCGTTTCTTCCTCTACTGTCACTGTATCCTCTACTGCAGCATCGACTTCCGTAGATCCCTTTGCAGGATCCGTCTGCTCAGTTATTTCTTCAGCAAATTCCTGACTTTTAGTTTCTCCCAGAGCAGCATCTTCAGTCTGCCACACGGCGTACAGAACACAGTTATCCAAAGGGGCATATTCCTTCTGTGCCTGTGATACAAGCTCACCGTCTCTCTCCAAACTCCATCCTGCAAAGAGCTTAGTCTGCCCATCCTGATCAATGAATACAGGAAAAGCTGCAACAGTCCCGTCAATAGGGATATGCTTCTCTACCACTTCAGCCTGTATAATATAATCCCCTATGGCGTCATCCCACTCATTCTCAAAATATCCGCCATTTGCATCAAGCGTGACAGTATAGT
>Ga0256407_10013936_pt1 | contig 10670 bp, 12 predicted proteins | sample RumenRJG_04DNA_FD_193489 | JGI IMG/M metagenome (GOLD analysis project Ga0256407, IMG submission 193489) | Bovine rumen microbial communities from Lethbridge, Alberta, Canada - RJG_04 | ecosystem: Host-associated > Mammals > Digestive system > Stomach > Rumen | place: Canada: Alberta... | reverse complement strand
GTGCAGATGCAGTATTAATGGTTCGTTATGGCGGCGCTCAGATCATGGAGTCAACAGCTGAGATCATTGCCTACGGTACAGCAGTAAAATTTGTATAAAGAATCAGGTGTATAAAAGTGTTGAAATAACACTTTTATCGCCTATTGACGATATTCGATTATAATTCATTCTTGAAAAAATCATTTCAGATAAACAGATCAGATTTTGAAGACGAAATAATAAAATGAAATATGGAAATAAAAGACAATAGCCTAAATAATATAAAAAAGCTCCCGGCTTTCCTTTTGGTCATTGTTATGATCATTGGGCTTGCGGGTTTTTCAGTTCTCACTTATGCTGTGGTGACCAGGGGTATCCTGTTTTTTGATGACCCTGTGAGGCATGTTCTTTATGAAGCGCGCAGACCGGGGCTGACGACACTGATGGAATTGATAACATATGCAGGGCAGTGGCCGACGATAGTAGTGATATGCCTGCTGCTGCTGATCTATCCAAAAACAAGATCTGCATACGGTATTCCTGCGACAATGGCTGCGATACTGACACAGTTGTTAGAAAAAACCATAAAGAATATTGTGTGCAGACCGAGACCTGATATCTCACTGCATCTTGTGGAACAGGGAGGTTATTCGTTCCCCAGCGGACATTCAATAACGAGTATGGCTGTATATCTGCTGCTGTTTATTCTGATCATGGCTTATATGAAGAGCGGAGGCAAAAAAACAGCACTACTGATCATTACCCTCTTCCTGTCCTTCGGTGTAGGCATTTCACGAATATATGTTGGAGTGCATTTTCCGTCTGATGTGCTGGCAGGATGGTTCGGCGGATTGATGATGATCGCTGTAGTACTGCTGATCAGGGACAACACAAAAATCGGCCGGAAATATATGATGCCTTAATGCCTGATCCAGAACAGAGGGGTGTATGATTACAACGATCCAATTTGTTCAGATTATGAAAAACAGGAACCTGCGTGTTCCTGTTTTTGTGACGTAAATATACGATTTGACCGTAAAACGGTAAATCAAATATATTTATCATATATTTCTTTTCTTTGTCTGTACATCTTAAAGAAAGTTTCTTTTTTTTCATCCTCACTACCAAGCTGCATGAATGCGTAGGGTATGCTCCTGTCATCCTTTGCCGCCAGCCAGAGTTCATCAGCAGTCTTGTCAGCGTCGGCTATAATGATCTCACCTTGCTCCATCAGTTCACGGCACATTTCATCAAACAACGCCCCGTCTCCGCAGACAACGACCAGATCTTCTCTTTTCGAAAGCTCTTCAAGAGCCTCATATTCCTTGTTTCTGTATTCATGTTCGCCCATCAGCATGATGATGCGCATAACACTGCGCCCGTCGATTTGTTCGATGAAATCATCCAGCACCAACAGCTTCATACCCTTTTCACCGGCCAGTTTTTTCCCGAGTGAATACCGGTCACTTCCGATGAATCCCGTAACATAGATATTTTTCATATTATTTGTCAGGCAAAGATATCTGCCTTTCTCCTTCCACTGTTTTTCAAAAGATATTTTACGTTGAATCACTGATTTTTGCAACCTGGGTTAAAATGAGGTAAAATGATATTCACAGACAAACAAAACAGGAAGGAGGAAATGTTCTGCCGTAAGTATACTGACCGCAAACGGCGGAGCAGATAAATAATATGAACAAGCCGACACTGGTAATAATGGCAGCTGGTATGGGCAGCCGCTATGGCGGACTCAAACAGATGGATCCTGTAACTGATGAGAATGAGATCATCATGGATTTTTCTCTTTATGATGCACGCATGGCAGGATTTGATCGCGCTGTATTTGTAATAAAGGAAGAGATGGAGGATGAATTTAAGAAGCTTATAAATGAAAATGCAGGCAAATACATGGAGACGGCGTTTGCCTTCCAAAAGCTCGATGACCTTCCGGAAGGATACAGCATTCCTGAGGGAAGAGAAAAACCCTGGGGCACGTCACATGCCATCTGGTCATGCCGCGAACTGATAGACGGGCCTTTCGCTGTGATAAATGCGGATGACTATTACGGAGCAGGTGCTTTCCAGACGATTTACGATTATCTGGAAAAATGCGACGACAGCAAAATGGATTTCTGTATGGTAAGCTATCATTTGAAGAATACGATCACGGAAAACGGACATGTTGCCCGCGGCGTTATAAGCGTCAACGAAGACGGCACACTGAGCCATATTGTTGAAAGGACGAAGATCCAGAGAGTGAATGGCAATATCTGTTTTACGGAGGATGATGGAGAAACATGGGAGGCTCTGCCTGAAGAGACACTGGTATCCATGAACTTCTGGGGTTACACCAGCGGGCTGATAAAGGAGCTCGGAGACAGATTCCCGGCATTCCTTGACAAAGCTCTGGTGGAGAATCCTTTGAAAGGGGAATACCTGATCCCGACGACCACTGATGAGCTGATCAAAGAAGGAAAGGCAACTGTCAGAGTACTTGAATCACATGATAAATGGTACGGAGTGACATATAAAGAAGACAAACCACAGGTAGTTGCTGCACTTCAGTCAATGAAGGACAAAGGACTGTATCCGGATAAGCTGTGGAAATAAGCAAAGAAAAACTTGATTTTTGAACTGAAATCGATATAATTATATGGCACGCGATTTTAGCGGGCAGACAAGTTATACCCTGCGTTTCCGCAAGGGAAACGCCACTTTAGTCCACAGGGAGGTGAAAAGAATGACTAAATATGAGGTAATGCTGATTCTCGATCCGGCACTGGAAGATGCGGTTAAGGAACAGACTGTTGAAACAGTTAAAGGCATCATCGAAACCGAAGGCACAGTAGGCGAGATCGACACATGGGGCATGAGAAAACTGGCGTATCCTATCAACAAAAAAGCTGAAGGATACTATGTTGTCGTTAACTTTGAAGCTGAATCGACACTGCCGAAAGAACTCGACAGAAGGCTCAGAATCTCCGATAACGTCATGAGACATATCATCGTCTGCAAAGACGAGAAATAAGGAGGAACGTTCATGAACAGCGTTCAGTTAATAGGGAGACTTACCAGAGACCCGGAAGTAAGATATACGCAGGATCAGATGGCTATAGCCACTTTTTCGATTGCTATTGACAGGCCGCCCAGAAGAGACGGGACCCGTGAGACAGATTTTCCTCGCATCACTGTTTTTGGCAGACAGGCCGAAAACTGTGAGAAATATCTTGTCAAGGGCAGACTCGTGGGCATCGAGGGCCGTATACAGACGGGCAGTTACACAAACAGGAACGGAGATAAAGTTTATACGACGGATGTAGTTGCAAACAGGGTCGAATTCCTTGAATGGGGCGATCGTCAGGGGCAGTCACAAGGTTCGTTCGGACAAAACCGCGACGCATTTTCCGGTCAGAATAATTTTGGTAACCAAAGCAGCTATGGGAACCAGAACAGTTATGGCGGAAATGACTTCGGCGCAGGCAGCCAGAGCGGCGGATCACAGCTTAGCGGAGCAGGTGATTTCGGCGGACAGCATAACAATGCTGATCAGGGCTTTGACAACCGGGCGGATGAACAGTCACAAAAAGATCAGTCAAAAGACAATTCGATGCCGATGGGTTTTGCACCTTTAGAGGAAGATGACATTCCGTTCTAAAATAATTGAAAGGAGAAAGTCATAATGGATAAAAGAAGAGGCGGCTACAGAAGAAGAAAAGTTTGCCAGTTCTGTGCCGATAAAAATCAGACTATTGATTATAAAGACGTTGACATGCTCAGTAAGTTCGTTACTGAAAGAGGCAAGATCCTGCCGAAGAGAATTACAGGAACATGTGCTATCCACCAGAGAGATATCACAACGGCTGTAAAGCGTGCCAGAGTTGTTGCTCTGCTGCCATATTCAGCAGACTAATAGCAGAAACAAAAGTACCGGTCCCGCGCTTTCGGGATCGGTTTTTTTCAGACAGCATTAAAACATGCTATGACGATCCCAAAAATAACAGTGTATATAATCTGAAACTGTTATATAATAAAACTATGCATTTTCTCAGATGTGAAAAATCACAGACTGAGAATGTACACTGGTCCAAGGAGGTCAGAGATGACCAATAAAAATCTCGAAGAAGAATTTTCTGACTTCGTTCCTCTTCCCGTCTGTATTGTGGGAAAGGACGGAAAAATCAGAAAGGCGAGTCCCAGGATAGGAGAGGTTTTTCTCTACGATCAGCTGGAGGGAAATGATATTTTCGTCCTGACAGGATTCTCGATGGAACAGCTGGCACATTCTGCGAGGACAGAAGAGCCGCTGCTGTTTCGCAGCAATAAAAAGACATTTAAAGTATCAGTTGCTTTTGCCGGAAGTAATGACAAGAGCGTAATTTTGTATTTTACCGATATCTCGGATTTTGAGGAGATGCAGGAAAGATACAAAAAAGAGCAGGCTTGCTATGCGATCGTAAATGTTGACAACTATGATGAGCTGGTTGCCAGTACCGGTGAGGATAATCAGTCATCTGTTATGTCGAAGATAGACAGGTGCATCAGAGGCTGGGGAGCCAGTGTTGAGGCTTCTGTAACGAGGTACAAAAACCACATGTACATCGTTATATTTGAAAACAGTTATTTTCAGCAGCAGGAGCGCAGTAAATTCCCGATACTGGATGAAGTCAGGGAAGTTGAAACAGATATCGACTTTCCGATAACACTTTCGATCGGAATTGGTCTTGGGGGACAGACTCCTGCTGACAATGACAGATTTGCCAGCGAAGCTTTAGACCTGGCACTGGCAAGAGGAGGAGACCAGGCTGTTGTAAAAGATAACGACAATATATCGTTTTACGGAGGCAAGACACAGACTGTTGAGAAAGGAAACAAGGGGAAGTCCCGGATCATAGGCTATGCTCTTTTCAGACTCATTGATACAGCAAAGAATGTTATTATCATGGGTCACGAAAATCCTGACATGGACTGTTTTGGCGCCGCGCTCGGCATCTACAGAATGGCAAAACCGCGCAACAGAAATTCTTATATATTGATAGACAAATATAACGAAGCGCTCTCAACTATATACAACGCAGCAGTTTATGAAGGGGATTATGACATTATCAGAAATCAGAAAGCACTGCAGATCGCGGGTAAAGATACTTTGCTGGTAGTAGTTGACACACATAAACCCAGCATAACAGAGTGCCCTGAGCTGCTCAGCATTACCGAGAATATTGCTGTGATAGATCATCACAGAAAAGGCGGAGATTATATTGCAAATCCAACGCTGGCTTATACGGAACCGTATGCTTCATCGGCTTCTGAGCTGGTAACTGAGATCCTGGAGTATACGATCGACAGGCGTGATCTGAAGCAACTTGAAGCCGAAGCGCTGCTTGCAGGTATAATGGTCGATACGAATCGTTTTTCTGTCAAGGCAGGTGTCAGAACATTCGAAGCAGCTGCCTGGCTGAAACGCGCGGGAGCTGACACAACAGATGTTAAGAAATTCTTTCAGGTCAGCAAAGACACTTTTGAGATTCGTTCCAGGTGCATCGCTGCAGCTGAATTTGATGAGAAAGGTTTTGCTTACTCTGTCTGCGAAGGCATCAACGAAAATGCTCAGATCATCAATTCGCAGGCAGCCGATGAACTTTTGACAGTCGATGGTGTCAGGGCCAGCTTTGTTGCGGGAAAAGATGAAAAGGGACGCACCGTTGTAAGCGCCAGATCCATGGGATCATTAAATGTACAGACGATAATGGAATATTTCGACGGCGGCGGTCATATGAATACTGCCGGAGCTCAGATGGACATCAGTCCTGAAGAGGCCATCGAAGAGATCAAAAAAATAACGGAGAAGACAAAATGATTGTAATACTTACGAAAGATGTCAAAGGAACAGGTAAAGCAGGTGAAGTAGTAAAGGTCAGCGACGGATATGCCCGCAACATGCTGATCCCTCGCGGTCTTGCAAAGGCAGCAACTGAAGGAAATGTGAAAAATCTTGAAAAACAAAAGCAGATAATGGCGGAAAAACAGGCTGCTGACAAAGCTGCTGCTGAAATCCAGGCCGGGAAAATAAACGACTGCACTGTAGAAATAGTTACAAAAGGCGGAGAAAACGGCAGACTGTTCGGCTCCATCACATCCAAAGATATCGCCGAAGCTCTGAAGGAACAACAGGGCATCAGCGTTGACAAGAAAAAAATCGTATTGGACAGTCCGATAAAGGAAACAGGTGAAACAACAGTTAAGGTAAAGGTTTATCCGGAAGTAACGGCTGATCTTAAAGTCAAAGTAACTGTATAGGATGCAGTGAAGGAGATATAATGGCAGAAAGAGTTATCCCGCACAGCGACGAAGCAGAGCGTTCGGTTCTGGGTGCTTCGATGCTGGATGAGCGCGCCCTGATCGAGGTTGCGGAAAAGATAAAACCTGAGGATTTTTATAAAAAGAATCATCAGGAGATTTTTGCTGCAATGATGCAGCTGCACAGACAAAACGCACCGGTCGATTCGCTGACGGTCAGTGAAGAACTCAGTAAGAGGGGAGTACTGGAAATGGTCGGCGGCAGAGCTTATGTCGCAGGTCTTGCTTCAGATGTGCCGTCTATCGCAAATGCGTCTGAATATGCCTCGATCGTAGCGGAAAAGGCGCTGCTGAGAAATCTGATAATTGTTTCCGATGATGTCATGAGCAAGAGTTATGCTGATGATACAGAGGCTGAAAAGATGCTGGATTATGCTGAACAGCAGATCATGGACATTGCAAGAAAACGTCAGAGCCGCAGCGTTGTTGCGTTAAGTGACATACTTCTTGACAACATGGAAATGATCAATGAGCGATCAAAAACCAAAGGGCAGATCACCGGAGTGCCGACTGGTCTCACAGATCTTGACCGTAAGACTTCAGGCCTGCAGAAATCTGATCTGATCATTCTGGCAGCACGCCCGTCGATGGGTAAAACAGCATTTGCACTGTGTGTTGCAAAGAATGCTGCAGCCAAGGGAAACAAGGTCATGATATTCAGTCTCGAAATGAGTAAAGAGCAACTTACACAGAGACTGCTGGCTATGGAAGCCATGGTCGACTCAGATAAAATGAGAAAAGGCGATCTAAATACGGAAGACTGGAAAGCTCTTTCAAAGGCAGCTGACTCACTGGACAAGGCAAAGATATTTATAGATGATACACCGGGCATGCCTTTGATGGAAATGAAGAACAAATGCCGCAGGCTTAAGGAGAAAGAAGGCCTCGACCTCGTCATCGTCGACTATCTGCAGCTGATGGAGATGGGAGGCAGAGTCGAGAGCAGACAGCTGGAGATCGCGGCCCTGTCAAGGCAGATGAAACAGATGGCAAGAGAACTCGAGTGCCCGGTCATAGCCCTTTCGCAGCTGTCGCGTGCTTCGGAACAGAGAAAGGACAACAGACCGATCCTGTCCGATCTGAGAGATTCGGGCGCTATTGAGCAGGATGCTGACGTTGTGCTGTTCCTGTATCGTGATGAGGTCTACAATCCGGAAACGGAAAAGCCCGGAGAGTGTGAAGTAAATGTTGCTAAGCAGCGTAATGGTCCGATCGGTGTTGTTGAAGTGCGCTGGCTGGCTCCATATACGAAATTCGTGAACAAGATGCAAGGCGATTTTTAATCAAATAATGCTGCAACATTTTTTGGTAATTGCGATGGATTACAGGGTGAAAATAAAGAGAGAAAATGAAAATTATAAAAGACCCGGGGAAGACTTGTTATCTTAAAGAAACCTCCGTTGAAAACATTTTCATAAACGAATATATGCCGGATGCACCTGACAGTTTTGTCAAGGTGTATTTACTGTCTTTGATGTATGCGGGCATGGGTAATGAGATCGATGAAAATGAAATAGCAAGAACTCTTATGACAGACACTTCAGAGGTCGTAAAGGCCTTTGAGTACTGGTCCCGCGCGGGGATAATCAGAAAGACATCCGAGGGGATAAAGATCCTTTCTCTCAGAGAACGGCTCTACGGAAACGGTGATGAGGATGTGATCACACCTGATTCGAGCCGCAGGCTTATGAACGATGAAGCAATATCTGAGATGTTTGATGATATTGAACAGAGCACGCGTCAGTTTATTGAGCCGGGTCAGATGCAGACTATATTGAGCTGGATGACGGATTATGACGCGCGGACAGAGCTTATCAAGGCAGCTTACAGATACTGCGCCGGCCTTGGAAAAACAAACACACGTTACGTAGGCTCGGTCGTAAGAAGCTGGATAGAAAAAGGGCTGGTTACAAAGGAAGATGTCGAAAGATATCTTCAGGAAACCGATCAGCGTCATGCCGTATATAAACGGGTAATGAGGGCGCTGGGTTTTACCCGCAACGCAACTGAGAATGAAGAGGTAATGATTTCAGCCTGGATCGATGAACTGGGTGCAAGCATGGAAGATATACTCGCTGCATGCAGTAAGACAAGCGGTATATCTAATCCGAACATCAATTATGTTGACAAGGTGCTGCGCAATAAGGCGCCGCGGAACCAGGGAAGCGGCCGTGTCAGCCGTAATCTTGTCATGGAATACTATGAAAAGCTGCGCAACAAGGCCGCAGATGAGGCTGCTCAGAGAAAACAGCAGGTATACGAATATGTTCCGCGTATTCGTGACATCGATGATCAGCTTCAGGAATGTAACATGGAACTTACAAGAACTTTGCTCAACGGCGGCGGCGGCAGCAAGAAGATAACGGATCTGATCAGCCAGCTTGAGAACGAACGTCTCAGACTACTGACTGAAAACGATATTCCGGTAGATTACACAGACATTCGTCCGAACTGCAGGATCTGCGGTGACACAGGCATAACAAAAGAAGGTGCCAGATGCAGCTGTTATGAAGAGGTCAGCCGCATGGCCGCAGAAGAAAAATGACAGGATGACAGGGGGACGGTTCCCTTGTCATCTACATAATATTTTTTCTATATACATTTATATAAATAATCACGAAAAGTTATGGGTTTGCGCTTCATACATAAGCAATCCCGTCCATCTTTATTCGTGATTTTTTTATATCTTGCAGTGCTCCTTGTCTTCTTGTCAGTATCCGGTTAGTGAGCATCTCTTAGAATTTTTTCATTATGAACCGCACATTCAGGCATGCTGCTGCGTAACGGTGTGGCGGTAATGGGTCTGATGATCGGGATCTACATAGCGATATTTATAATCGACGTCCCCAAATCATACCGTGTCATCTCACAAAGCATAGCGATGCTGCCTACGGAACTGATCAATCTCTGGTCACTCATGGATCACAGGCTGATAAACATTTTTGGAAATTACTACAGCATGTTTACTGTATCCCCTGTGATCTGCCTGGTGCTGACAGTGATTCTCTGCATAATAGCCCGGCAGGCATATCTGAGATATCAGATCGGCGGTAAGTGATAAAGACCGTTACCGGGCGTCACTCAAACAATGCTGTTGAGAAGTAGCGCATACCGCTGTCAGGGAAAAGTGTGGCTATTTTCTTGCCGTAATTTTCTTTGTTCTGTGCCAGGTGAACCGCTGCAGCAAGATAAGCGCCTGAGGATATTCCCACGAGCAGCCCTTCTGTACGGGCTATGAACCGGGCATAGTAAATAGCTTCCTCATCGCTGATTTTCATTAGCTCATCAACAAGATCCGGCTTCATGACATCGGGAATAAATCCGTCTCCAATTCCTTCTATTGCATGTTCGCCGCTCTTTTCTCCGGCGAGAGCAGCTGCATTTTCAGGTTCCATGGCTGCGACCCTGATCGAAGGATCATGTTCTTTGAGATATCTGGATATACCAGTGATGGTGCCGCCTGTCCCCATACCTGCAACAAAAATATCTATATCTCCATCAGTGTCTTCCCACAGCTCGCGGCCGGTGGTTTGATAATGGACCTCGGGATTGGCAGGATTATTGAACTGACCTGCAATGATGCTGCCGGGAATCGATTCATTCAGTTCACGAGCCTTTCCAAGTGCTTCGGGGAGACTTCCCTCAGCAGATGTCAGAACCAGCTCTCCGCCATATGCACGTATCAGTTTTCTTCTTTCAAAAGACATGTTCTCCGGCATTACTATGATCACGCGGTATCCTCTTGGCACTCCGATTGCGCAAAGAGCTATTCCGGTGTTTCCGGATGTCGGTTCAATGATCGTGCCGCCGGGAAGAAGTCTTCCCTCTTTCTCTGCACTCGTGATAAGAGAAAGAGCAACTCTGTCTTTGACAGAACCAGCCGGATTCATGTATTCCAGTTTGGCTAATATGTCAGCTTTCAGTCCCAGTTTTTCCTTTGTGCGTTCCAGCTTCATTACAGGGGTGCGTCCGATTATCTGATCTATGTTTGCATATATGTTTTTCATTTTTTCCTCCTCTACAGATGATCTTTTATGCGTGAGACATATAAAAAAGCGGGATGCCTGCAGGCTTCCCGCTGAAAGACTAAATCAATGTTATATATGAAGGATCAACATCGAGTCATGGAAAGCACAGCAAAACAAGGCATGAATTTTTCTTCACACCTGCAGCAACATATACAGTTCACTGAATTATAATGTTTCAAAATTGCTCTCCTATAAAAAATTATTTGATCAACTTGAGCGCCATTATATATACAAAGATAATGGTTGTCAATCATAAAATCAAAATTTGAAAAAAACAAAGAGTATCTTTATAATAAAAAGGTATTGAAG
>Ga0256407_10013935_pt1 | contig 10670 bp, 6 predicted proteins | sample RumenRJG_04DNA_FD_193489 | JGI IMG/M metagenome (GOLD analysis project Ga0256407, IMG submission 193489) | Bovine rumen microbial communities from Lethbridge, Alberta, Canada - RJG_04 | ecosystem: Host-associated > Mammals > Digestive system > Stomach > Rumen | place: Canada: Alberta | collected... | reverse complement strand
AGGTGTGTTTGACGCATACACCCCCGAAATGAAAAAAGCAAGACATAATAAAATTATCACAGGTTTGCCCGATACTTACGGACGCGGCAGAATTGTCGGGGATTACAGGAGAGTTGCCCTCTACGGCATAGATAATTTGATTGCATACAAAAAACAGGACCTTGACAACTGCGGTGACGGCACTATGACAGATGACGTTATCAGACTTCGTGAAGAATTGGCAAAGCAGATAAGAGCTTTACAGGGCATGAAAGAAATGGCGAAAATATATGGCTACGACATTTCACAGCCTGCAACAAATGCAAGAGAGGCTGTACAATGGCTGTATTTCGGTTATCTTGCCGCTATCAAAACTCAGAACGGTGCCGCTATGAGTGTCGGCAGAGTGTCAACGTTCCTTGACATATACATTGAAAGAGATTTGAATGACGGAGTAATTACCGAAAAAGAGGCTCAGGAATTGATTGACCATTTTGTAATGAAATGCAGAATGGTGAAGTTTGCAAGAATTCCGTCATATAATGAATTGTTTTCGGGCGACCCCGTCTGGGCAACTTTGGAAGTGGCAGGTATCGGTGTAGATGGTCGCTCTATGGTAACGAAAAATGACTTCCGTTTCCTGCATACTCTGGAAAATATGGGACCTTCTCCCGAACCCAATTTGACGGTATTATATTCTTCCGCACTTCCCGAGAACTTCAAGAAATATGCCGCAAAGGTGTCTATCAATACAAGCTCCGTGCAGTATGAAAATGATGATGTAATGAAACCTGTATGGGGCGATGACTATTCAATATGCTGCTGTGTTTCCGCAACTCAGACGGGTAAAGAAATGCAGTTTTTCGGAGCAAGGGCAAATTTGGCAAAATGCCTTTTGTATGCAATCAATGGTGGTGTTGACGCAAAAAGCCGTGAGCAGGTTGCACCTGCTTACAGTCCGATAAAGTCTGAAATTCTCGATTATAACGAGGTTATAGAGAAATATGAAATCATGATGGACTGGCTGGCAGGCTTGTATGTCAATACGCTTAATCTCATTCAGTATATGCATGATAAATATTACTATGAAGCCGCTGAAATGGCTTTGATAGATACAGACGTGAGAAGAACTTTTGCAACAGGTATTGCAGGATTTTCCCATGTAGTTGACTCTCTGAGTGCAATCAAATATGCAACTGTAAAGGCTCTCAGAGATGACGCAGGAATAACTGTTGATTTCTCCACAAAGGGCGATTTTCCACGTTACGGAAATGATGATGACCGTGCAGACGATATTGCGTTGTGGCTTCTCAAAACTTTCCTTGAGAAAATCAAAAAACATCATACTTACAGAAATTCCGAACCCACTACATCTATTTTGACTATCACATCAAACGTTGTTTACGGAAAGGCAACTTCCAATATGCCCGATGGCAGGCGTTCGGGTGCACCTCTTGCCCCCGGTGCAAATCCGAGCTACGGTGCAGAGAAAAACGGCTTGCTTGCGTCACTCAATTCCGTTGCCAAATTGCCTTATCATTGGGCATTAGACGGCATTTCCAATACTCAGACCATTCACCCCGACGCTCTCGGACATGACGAACAGGAGAGAATTAACAATCTCGTGCAGGTCATGGACGGCTATTTTGACCAAGGGGCACATCACTTGAATGTCAATGTATTCGGCACGGAAAAACTCCTTGACGCTATGGAACACCCCGAAAAAGAGGAGTATGCAAACTTCACTATTCGTGTATCGGGTTATGCCGTAAAATTCATAGACCTGACAAGAGAGCAACAGCTTGATGTAATTGCCCGCACCTGCCACAAGACAATGTGAAATTAGCAATTAGCAATGCGCAATGATTACCGACAGCGGTTTTATTGCACATTGCAGGTTTTATTGAGGTGTTTTATGGATAATAAAATTATCGGTCATGTCAATGCATTGGAAACTTTCGGATTGGTTGACGGTCCCGGTGTGAGATTTGTGGTATTTATGCAGGGCTGTAAAATGCGTTGCAAATACTGCCATAACCCTGAAACGTGGAATTTATCTGGCGGTGAAGAATGGACTGCCGAAAATCTGTATAACCGTGCAAAACGCTATAAAACATATTGGAAAAATAATGGCGGAATTACAGTAAGCGGTGGAGAGCCTTTGCTTCAAAAGGAATTTGTCACGGAATTTTTCACGCTTGCCAAAAAAGACGGTATTCATACAGCTTTGGATACGTCGGGACAGCCTTTTTGTGAAAACGGGGATTTTGAAAAGTTGATGAGTGTGACGGATTTGGTAATACTTGATTTGAAAGAGTGGAACAGCGAAAAACATAAAGCATTGACGGGTTTTGGAAATGAAAACATACTTGCCTTTGCAAAGTGGCTTTCGGATAACAACAAGAAAATGTGGATAAGACACGTTTTAGTGCCCGAATTGACTGACGATAAAGCTTCTTTGAAAGAAATGCATGATTTCATTTCAACTTTAAAGACGGTTGAAAAAACAGAGATATTGCCGTATCATACATTCGGGCTGGCAAAATGGGAAAAATTGGGTATTCCGTATCCGCTTGAAAATACCCCTTTGCCTGCCGACGAGGAAATAAAAACTGCAAAAGATATTTTTGTATAAAAATGACCTTTTCAAAGATGTGAAAGTCTTTGGAAAGGTTTTTTTAAAATAGTCTTGAAAGACGGAAATTTTATTGATATAATATAAAGTGTATTTTTGGAAAACGGAGTTGAGTAAAATTGACTGTAAAGGACTATGAGGAAATTATAAGCAAGCGAATGAAATTGGCTCGCTTAAAGCATTCAAAGAATGTTGCAAAAGAGGCGGTAAGGCTTGCCAAAAAGTATGGTGCAGATGTGCAGAAAGCGGAAATTGCAGGTATTCTGCATGACGCTACAAAGGAAACTCCCGATGATGAACAGCTTGCATTGATGGAAAAAATAGGCATTTCTGCAAGTGAAATGAAAAATTTATCTCGCAAGCTATGGCACGCTATTTCGGGAAGTGCATTTGTAAAAGCAGAATTGGGAATTACTGATGAAGATATAATCAATTCCATACGCTACCATACGACAGGCAGGGAAAATATGACGGTGCTGGAAAAAGTGATATTTGTGGCGGATTTCATATCGGCAGACAGAGATTATGACGGAGTTGAAAGAATGCGTAAAATAGCCGATAAAGACCTTGATGAAGCGGTATTGGAGGGAATGGCATTTACAATAGCCGACCTGGCTCAGAGAAAAGTAACCATAGCACCCGACACCTTTGCAGGATATAATTATATGGCAGCTCTTAAAGCGAAAAAATAAATTTTTTGGAGGAAAGAAAATGACATCTTTGGAAACAGCAAAATTGGCGGCACAAATACTTGACAATAAAAAGGGTATTGACATCAAAATTATCAAAATATCGGATATATCCTCTATTGCAGATTATTTTGTCATAGCCGCAGGCGGCTCGAATACACACGTTAAAACACTTGCCGATGAAGTGGAAGTGAAACTTGACGAGGCAGGCGTAAGTGTAACACACGTTGACGGACACCGCTCGGATACATGGATAGTGCTTGATTACGTTGATGTGATAGTTCATGTGTTTTCCGAGGAGGCAAGAGAATATTATGACCTCGAAAGGCTCTGGGAAGACGGAGAGGTTATTGATATATAAAAAAGGAGAGGAATAAAATGAAATACGAACACAAAGAAATTGAAAAGAAATGGCAGAAGGCATGGGAGGACAGCGGAATTTTCCATGCGGAAGAAAACAGTGACAAACCGAAATTCTACACTTTGATAGAATTTCCGTACCCGTCGGGACAGGGACTTCATGTAGGTCACCCACGCTCCTATACGGCTCTTGACATTATTTCAAGAAAAAAACGTATGCAGGGTTATAACGTGCTTTATCCGATAGGCTGGGACGCTTTCGGCTTGCCTACGGAAAACTTTGCTATCAAAAATCACGTTCACCCGAAAGAAGTTACCAAAAAGAATGTTGCAAGATTTAAAAGTCAGTTGCAGTCACTCGGACTTTCGTTCGACTGGAGCAGAGAAATCAATACGACTGACCCGAAATATTACAAGTGGACACAGTGGATTTTCTTGCAGCTTTTCAAAAACGGTCTTGCTTATAAAAAAGAAATGGCTGTCAACTGGTGTACATCATGTAAATGTGTATTGGCAAATGAAGAAGTTGTCAATGGCGGCTGTGAGAGATGCGGAAGTGAAGTTGTCAGAAAAGTAAAATCTCAGTGGATGTTGAAAATTACAGAGTATGCTGACAGACTGATAAAAGACCTCGATTTAGTTGACTATCCCGACAGGGTTAAGGCTCAGCAGAAAAACTGGATAGGCAAATCAACGGGTGCAGAGGTTGACTTCACCACCACAACAGGCGATACCCTTACCGTTTATACTACTCGCCCCGATACACTTTTCGGTGCAACTTACATGGTAATCTCCCCCGAACACCCCATTATTGAAAAGCTTTCTTCCGTTATAAAAAATATGGACGAGATAAGGGCTTATCAAGAAGCCGCTTCAAAGAAATCCGATTTTGAAAGAACGGAAGTTGCAAAAGATAAAACAGGCGTTAAAATAGAGGGCGTTGAGGCAATTAACCCCGTTAATAATACACAAATTCCGATATTTGTATCAGACTATGTATTGGTATCTTACGGTACGGGTGCAATTATGGCAGTTCCCGCACATGATACTCGTGACTGGGATTTTGCAAAAAAATTCAACTTGCCGATTATCGAAGTTGTAAAGGGCGGAGAAGATGTTCAGAAAGCTGCTTTTACAGACTGTGCAACGGGTATTCTTGTCAATTCCGATTATCTTAACGGACTTTCCGTTGATGACGCTAAAAAGAAAATTATTGAAAAACTCGAAGAAACAGGAAAAGGTCATGCAAAGGTCAATTTCAAATTGCGTGACTGGGTGTTCTCCCGTCAGAGATACTGGGGCGAGCCTATTCCGATTATACATTGTCCCTGCTGCGGATTTGTGCCGCTCGATGAAAGCGAATTGCCGCTTGAATTGCCCGATGTAGAATCTTATGAACCGACAGATAACGGTGAATCACCGCTTGCTTTAATGACGGATTGGGTAAATGTAAAGTGTCCGAAATGCGGTGCAGACGCTAAACGTGAAACAGATACCATGCCTCAGTGGGCAGGTTCTTCATGGTATTTCCTCAGATATATGGACCCTCATAATGACAATGCCCTTGCAAGTCCTGAAGCTCTCAAATACTGGTCGCCTGTTGACTGGTATAACGGTGGTATGGAGCATACTACTTTGCATTTGCTTTACAGCCGTTTCTGGCATAAATTCCTTTACGATATAAAAGTAGTTCCCACGCCCGAGCCGTATGCAAAGCGTACAAGTCACGGTATGATTTTGGGTGAAGACGGTGGAAAAATGAGTAAATCAAGAGGAAATGTTGTCAACCCCGACGAAATCGTTGAAACATACGGTGCAGATACCATGCGTACATTTGAGATGTTCATAGGCGACTTTGAAAACGCTGCTCCTTGGAATTCAAACAGTATTAAGGGTTGCCGCAGATTTATTGAGCGTTTTATGGGACTTGCCGATATTATGACCGAAGATAATAATATCCGTTCCTCTTTGGAGAGTGCTTTCCATAAAACAATTAAAAAAGTCGGTGAAGATGTTGAAAATCTTAAATTCAATACTGCTATTGCAGCGTTGATGTCGCTTATCAACGATATTTATGCGACAGGCAGCATTACAAGAAAAGAATTGGAAATATTTACAAAGTTGATGAGCCTTTTTGCACCTCATGCGGCAGAAGAAGTTTGGAGTGCGAGAAATCTCGGTAAAGGCTTTGTATCCGTTTCAGAGTTCCCCGAATATGACGAAAGCAAGTGTGTTGAAAATACGGTTGAAATCGCTGTGCAGGTCAACGGCAAAATCAGAGATAAAATTATAGTGCCTGTTGACATAGACCAGCAGGGTGCAATCTCTCTTGCAAAAGCAAGCGATAAAGTAAAAGCATTCATTGACGGAAAGAATATTATTAAAGAAATCTATGTAAAAGGCAAGCTTGTCAATATCGTCGCCAAATAACAATTAGCAATTAGCAATTAGCAATGTGCAATGCTGAATAGACGGACTGTCGGAATATAGGCAGTCCGTTTACTTTTTCTTAATTCAAGTTGCCGAAAAGTATCGAGTAAAAACATAATTATGCATTATGAATTATGAATTATGAATTCAGTTGTTGCATATTAAAAAAGATTGTGCTATGATAAGAGAAGTTTATAAAAGAAAGGGATTTTAATCATGAAACTTGGAATAGTAGGACTGCCGAATGTCGGCAAAAGCACGCTTTTTAACGCTATCACAAATGCAGGGGCACAGTCTGCAAACTACCCGTTTTGCACGATAGAGCCGAATATAGGAGTAGTAGCCGTACCCGATAAGCGTCTTGACAAGCTGGCTGAAATGTATCAGCCCGAAAAATACACGCCTGCAACAATAGAATTTGTTGATATAGCAGGGCTTGTAAAGGGTGCGTCAAAGGGAGAGGGCTTGGGAAATAAATTTCTCTCGAATATCCGTGAAGTAGATGCGATTGTACACGTTGTAAGGTGCTTTGAAAATGACGATATTATTCACGTTGACGGCAGTATCAACCCGAAACGTGACATTGAAACTATCAATATAGAGCTGATTTTGTCGGATATAGAAATTCTCGACAGGAGAATTGACAAAACTATGAAACTCCTCAAAGGCGATAAAAAATATCAAGCTGATTTGGATTTTTTCAAGCGTGTGAAAGAGGCTCTTGAAGACGGCAAGTCTGCCCGTTCGGTAGAGTGCACAGACGAGGAAAAAGAACTGTTGGCAAGCGTTTCACTTCTCACGAACAAGCCTATTATATATGCCGCGAACATGAGTGACAGCGACTTTAAAGACGGTTCTGTTGACGGCAACCCGTATTTTGAAATGGTGAAAGAGATAGCCGAAAGCGAACACGCTGCCGTATTGCCGATATGTGCAGAGATAGAGGCTGAAATATCGGGCATGGAACTTGACGAAAAAGAGTTGTTTTTATCGGAAATGGGATTGGAACAGTCGGGACTTGACAGGCTGATAAATGCTTGTTATGACCTGTTGGGACTTATCTCATATCTGACGGCAGGAAAGCCCGAAGTACGTGCATGGACTATCACAAAGGGTACAAAAGCACCTCAGGCGGCAGGCAAGATACATACAGATTTTGAACGTGGCTTTATCCGTGCAGAAGTGGTTGCATTTGACGATTTAATGTCATGCGGTTCAATGGCTGCTGCAAAGGAAAAAGGTCTTGTACGTTCAGAGGGCAAGGAATATGTAATGAATGACGGCGATATAGTTCTTTTCCGTTTCAACGTATAATTCAATTAGCAATGAGCAATGATTACAGCGGCAGGCTTTTTACGGCTTGCCGCTTTTTAGTCAATCATTGCACATTGCTAACTGCTAATTGCTAATTGCTAATTGAAAAAAGGAGTGCCTTGACATAACATCAAGACACCCCGAAATTTTTTTGTTTATCAATGGTTTCGCATTATGCATTATGAATTATGCATTATGAATTGAACATCAGCCGAGTTCAGCGAAATATTTGATAGTTCTAACCATCTGGCTTGTGTAGCTGTTCTCGTTGTCGTACCATGAAACAACCTGTACTTCGTAGAGGTCGTCAGCGATTTTAGCAACCATTGTCTGAGTAGCGTCAAAGAGTGAGCCGTATCTCATGCCGATAACGTCAGAAGATACAATCTGGTCTTCATTGTAGCCGAAAGACTCGGAAGCAGCAGCCTTCATAGCAGCGTTGATGCCTTCTTTGGTAACGTCAGCACCCTTTACAACGGCTGTAAGGATAGTTGTTGAGCCTGTCGGAACGGGAACACGCTGAGCAGAACCGATAAGTTTGCCGTTGAGTTCGGGAATAACAAGACCGATAGCCTTAGCAGCACCTGTTGAGTTAGGAACGATGTTAGCAGCACCGGCTCTTGCACGTCTGAGGTCGCCCTTTCTGTGAGGACCGTCAAGAATCATCTGGTCGCCTGTGTAAGCATGGATTGTGCTCATAATACCGCTCTGGATAGGAGCATAGTCATTGAGAGCCTTAGCCATAGGAGCGAGGCAGTTTGTTGTGCAGGAAGCAGCGGAGATGATAGTATCATCAGCTGTAAGAGTATCTTCGTTTACGCTGAATACGATAGTTTTAAGGTCGTTGCCAGCGGGAGCAGAGATAACAACTTTCTTAGCACCTGCATCAATGTGAGCCTGTGACTTAGCCTTTGAGCAGTAGAAACCTGTGCATTCAAGAACAACGTCAACACCGATTTCGCCCCAAGGAAGCTCAGCAGCATTAGCCTTAGCATAGATTGTGAGAGTTTTGCCGTCAACTGTGATAGTACCAGCCTCGTCATCAGCAGAAACTGTGTGAAGACCTTCGCCTATTTTACCACAATAACCACCCTGAGCTGTGTCATACTTCAGAAGATTAGCGAGCATGGAAGGTTTTGTAAGGTCGTTGATAGCAACAACTTCATAACCTTCTGCACCGAACATCTGTCTGAAAGCAAGACGACCGATACGACCGAAACCATTAATAGCAACTTTAACTGACATGGGGAATTACCTCCTAATATTTTTTTCTTAATATATTTTAATATATTTTGGAAGAAATTACAAGACGTTTTTGCAAATTTTAATAGAAAATTTTTATTTTTATCTAATTTTGCTTCCAGCGGGCAGACCGTCAACAAATATAACTTTCACGTCATCACCGTTTTCGCCTGCCAAAATCATTCCCTGACTTTCGACACCGCACAATACAGCAGGCTTTAAGTTTGCAACGAGAATGATTTTCTTTCCAACGAGTTCTTCGGGCTTGTAGTATTTTGCAATACCGCTTGCAACGGTTCTTTCACCGAAACCGTCATTAAGCGTGAGTTTAAGAAGTTTTTTCGCTTTCTTGACAGGTTCGCAAGCTGTAATTTCGGCAACTCTCAACTCTACTTTTGCAAAGTCATCTATGCCGATAAGAGCGACATTTTCAGGCTTTTCGGGTTTCACTTCGGGCTTGGGTTCTTCTTTTTTCTGAGAGCCGATCAGCTTGTTGAGTTCGTCAATTTCCTTGTCCACATCTATTCTCGGGAAAATAATTTCACCCTTGTGAACTGTGACGGTTTTGGGAAGTACACCGAATTTAGCGGTATTCTCATAGGTGACATCTTTTGAATTTGCACCGATTTGTTCCCATACAATAGGCATTGTTGTCGGCATGAATGCGGAAAGAAGTGTCGATACAATTCTTATTGTTTCCAAAAGATTGTAAAGTACACACGCAAGACGAGGTTTATTTGTTTCATCTTTTGCAAGTACCCAGGGAGTTGTTTCATCTATATATTTATTTGCACGTGAAACTACTTTGAATATCTCTGCAAGAGCATTGTTTAACTGTGTTTTGTCGATAAAGCCGTCAACGGTATCGACAAGAGCGGTTGCCTGTGCAATCAAATCTTCATCAAAATCTCCGCTCTGCCGGATTTCGGGGAGAGTTCCGCCGAAATACTTGTCAACCATGGCAACGGTTCTTGAAACGAGATTGCCCAAGCCGTTGGCAAGGTCTGTATTGATTCTGTTAATCATGATTTCATTGGAGAAAGAGCTGTCCGAACCGAGAGCCATTTCTCTCATAATGTGATAACGGATAGCGTCTGCACCGTATCTTTCGCCCAATACAAACGGGTCAATGATATTGCCGAGAGATTTGCTCATTTTCTGACCGTTGAAAGTAATCCAGCCGTGTACGGCAAGATGTTTCGGCAAAGGCAAATCCAAAGCCATCAGCATAGCAGGCCATATAATTGCATGGAAACGCATAATGTCTTTTGCAACCATGTGAACGTCAGCGGGCCAGAATTTGTCATAGTCATTGTAAGCGTCATTGTCATAGCCGAGAGCGGTTATATAGTTGGAAAGTGCGTCTATCCATACATAGACAACGTGATTTGTGTCAAATGTAACGGGAATGCCCCATTTAAAGCTCGTTCTTGATACACACAAATCCTCAAGTCCGGGCTTTATGAAATTATTTACAAGTTCCAATGCACGGGTTTTCGGCTGTAAATAGTCTGTTTCGGTGAGAAGTTTTTCTATTCTGTCGGCAAAGGGTGACATTTTGAAGAAATAAGCCTCCTCCTTTGCCTCAACGACAGGTCTGCCGCAGTCGGGGCATTTGCCGTCAACAAGCTGTGAATCTGTCCAGAAACTTTCGCAGGGGGTGCAGTATTTGCCCTTGTATTCGCCTTTGTAGATATAGCCTTTGTCGTAGAGGTCTTTGAAAATTTTCTGAACGGCTGTTACATGATAATCGTCGGTTGTACGGATATATCTGTCATAGTTTATGTTCATGTATTTCCAGAGTTTTTTGAATACTTCAACGATTTCGTCAACATACTGCTTGGGAGTAACGCCTTTTTCAGCGGCTTTCTGTTCAATTTTCAGACCGTGCTCATCAGTGCCGGTCAGGAACATCACATCATAGCCCTGCATACGTCTGTAACGTGCGATAGAGTCGCAAGCGGCAGTTGTATAGCAATGACCGATATGCGGATTGCCCGACGGGTAGTAAATGGGAGTAG
>Ga0256407_10013933_pt1 | contig 10671 bp, 10 predicted proteins | sample RumenRJG_04DNA_FD_193489 | JGI IMG/M metagenome (GOLD analysis project Ga0256407, IMG submission 193489) | Bovine rumen microbial communities from Lethbridge, Alberta, Canada - RJG_04 | ecosystem: Host-associated > Mammals > Digestive system > Stomach > Rumen | place: Canada: Alberta... | reverse complement strand
TCCCGGAACCCCTGGATGCGGTCCACGCCGGACCTGGCCTCGGTGTGTTTCAGCAGAGCGATCTTTCCCCCCGAGGAATTGGCCACCAGATGCTCCGCGCACTGGACACCCGCCTGATAATTGTCGGACACCACGGTGCATGCCACAAGGCGGTCATCCTGGACGCTGGTATCGATGGCAATGACGGGCACTCCCGCCTCATAGGCCGTCTGGAGCGCAGGTTCCATTTCCTGCCAGTCCACGGGATTGACAAAGATGAGCTCCGCGCCGCCCTCGATGAGCTCCTTCACCTCGGCAATCTGCCGATCCACTGAGAGCGCAGGGTCCCGGGAAATCAGCACATCCCCATGGTTCTCCACCACGGCGCGGATCTCCTCGTCGATGATCTCGTAGAAGGGATTGTTGAGTGTCATATATACGGCGCCGAGCTTCCGCCGATGCTCGTTCTGCCGTGCCGAATAGTCCGTCTCCGTCAGCCGCACCAGCCCCTCTGCAAAAATGCCGATGAGCATCACAGCGACAAACAGCCAGAAAATCCTCTCTCGTTTTCTCATACTATGCTACCGCCTCATCATGATCCGTGATAACCATATATCATTTTGATACTTCGGCGCATGAACATCCATTCCCTCTTTTTCCGTGAAATTTTCCTTGACAAGTCCATCCTCAAATGGTATAGTCATTTCAGTTTCATAAAGCAAACCGTTGACGCGGAGATAACGGCAATGATGCCTCCACAGAGAGCCTGCGATGCTGGGAGTCAGGCGAGAAACAAGTTGTCAAATGGACCGCTGAGGGCGCAGTCAAATGTGGTCTGCCACAGAGTATTCTGCGACGTATGGGCATACGTGAGTTGCCGGGGATATGATAGTATCCTGCCAAGCGCACAGCATCTGCTTCTGCACTGCTGTGAATCCAAGGTGGCACCGCGGATGATGTAAATGCATTGTTCGTCCTTGATGGAATGTTTCATTCTGTCAAGGGCGTTTTTGTTTTACCTCCTTTGACAGAAAACAGTCAAAGGAGGTTTTTTCATTGAAGATTTTCCCATCCCTGGAGGAAGCCAAGCGTCTCCAGGCAACCGGCAGCTACGATATCCTTCCCCTCAGCTGCGAGATACTGTCGGATTTCACCACGCCCATCGAGACTTTGCGCATCCTCAAGAACGCATCCACCCACGCCTTTCTTCTGGAATCCGCCCAGTCCAGCGACAAATGGGGCAGGTACACCTTCCTGGGCTTCGAGCCGAAAATGGAAGTCACCTGCGCCAACGGCGAGTTCCATGCGGGCGAGCTCAAGACGAAGACGGAGGACCCTGCGGCGCATATCCGCCAGATCCTCGCAAAGCACCGCAGCCCCCGCTTCCCCCAGCTCCCCTCCTTCACGGGAGGTCTGGTCGGCTATTTCGCCTACGACTTTCTCGGCTACAGCGAGCCAAAGGTCCGCTCCCTCGCCAAGGACACGGAAGCCTTCCGGGATGTGGATCTCATGCTCTTCGACAAGGTCATCGCCTTCGATCATGTCCGCCAGAAAATCGTCCTGATGGTCAACATGCCGCTGGAGAATGTGGAAGCAGAGTACAAGAAGGCAGCCGACGAACTGGAACGCCTCGCCAAGCTCATCCGAAGCGGGGCAAAGGGAAGCGAGGCCGCCGGGCACCTGACGGGAGAGGTCACTCCCCTCTTTCAGAAGGAAGAGTTCTGCTCCATGGTGGAAAAGGCCAAGCACCACATCCATGAAGGGGATATCTTCCAGATTGTGCTTTCCAACCGACTGAGCGCCCCCTTCGAAGGGAGCCTGCTCAACACCTACCGTATGCTCCGCACCATCAACCCCTCTCCCTACATGTTCTACTTCTCCGGCATGGACGTGGAAGTGGCGGGAGCATCGCCGGAGACACTGGTGAAGCTGGAGGACGGCATCCTGCACACCTTCCCGCTGGCAGGAACGAGGCCCCGGGGCAAGACAGAGGAAGAGGACATGGCTCTGGAAAGGGAACTCCTGGCGGACGAGAAGGAGCTTGCCGAGCACAACATGCTGGTGGACCTGGGACGCAATGACCTGGGAAAAGTCAGCGAGTTCGGCACCGTGGAGGTGGAAAAGCTCCATTCCATCGAACGCTTCTCCCATGTCATGCACATCGGCTCCACCGTGCGGGGCAGGATATCCCCGAAGAATGACGCGCTGGACGCCATCACGGCGGTGCTGCCCGCCGGAACCCTCTCCGGTGCACCGAAAATCCGGGCCTGCCAGCTCATCGGGGAGCTGGAGAACAACAAGCGGGGCATCTACGGCGGCGCCATCGGCTACATCGACTTCACGGGCAACATGGACACCTGCATCGCCATCCGCATCGCCTACAAGAAGAACGGAAAGGTCTTCGTCCGAAGCGGCGCGGGCATCGTGGCGGACTCTGTTCCGGAGAAGGAGTACCAGGAGTGCATCAACAAGGCGAAGGCCGTTGTCCGCGCCTTGGAACTGGCAGAGGAGGATGACTTATGATCTTGCTGGTGGACAATTACGACAGCTTTTCCTACAACCTCTACCAACTGGTAGGGGAAATGAACCCGGATATCCACGTCATCCGAAACGATGAGATGACCGTGGAGGAAATCCGCAGGCTGTCACCGAGCCGCATCATCCTGTCCCCCGGACCCGGAAGACCGGAAAATGCGGGAAACATCATGGAAATCGTGACCGCCCTCGGGAAGGACATCCCCATCCTCGGCGTATGCCTCGGGCATCAGGCCATCTGCGCGGCATTCGGCGCCACCATCACCTATGCCCGGAAGCTGATGCACGGCAAGCAGTCCGAAACCCAATTCGATACAGACTGTCCCCTGTTCCACGGCTGCCCGAAGACGGCCCCTGTCGCCCGCTACCATTCGCTGGCAGCAGACGCCGACACCATCCCGGATTCCCTTCGGATTGCCGCCAGGACAGTGGACGGTGAGATCATGGCAGTATGCCATAAGGAATACCCCATCTACGGCGTCCAGTTCCATCCGGAATCCATCATGACACCGGACGGCAGGACCATGCTGCGGAATTTCATACAGGAATAAAAAGGAGAGACCACCATGATTGAACAAGCCATCGTCAAGATCGTCAACAAGGAAGACCTGAGCTATGAGGAAGCCTATACCGTAATGAACGAGATCATGAGCGGCGAGACCTCGCCGACCCAGAACGCCGCCTTCCTCGCCTCCCTTTCCACCAAGAGCGCACGGGCGGAGACCACCGATGAAATCGCGGGATGCGCTGCGGCCATGCGCGACCATGCCACAAAGGTGGAGACGGGAATGGACATCTTTGAGATTGTGGGAACGGGCGGGGACAACGCCCAGAGCTTCAACATCTCCACCACCTCCGCCCTCATCGCCGCCGCAGGGGGCATGAAGGTCGCCAAGCACGGCAACCGCGCCGCCTCCTCGAAATGCGGTACGGCGGACTGCCTTGAGGCGCTGGGCGTAAACATCCAGCAAAGCCCCGATCTCTGCCGCAAGCTCCTCAAGGAGGTCGGCATGTGCTTCTTCTTCGCACAGAAATACCACGCCTCCATGAAGTACGTGGGTGCCATCCGCAAGGAACTGGGCTTCCGCACGGTCTTCAACATCCTGGGGCCCCTGACCAATCCCGGCATGCCGACCCGCCAGCTTCTCGGCGTCTACGACGAATACCTTGTCGCCCCTCTGGCACAGGTGCTCATCAGCCTCGGCATCAAGCGCGGCATGGTGGTCTATGGGCAGGACAAGCTGGACGAGATTTCCCTCTCCGCCCCCACCACGGTCTGCGAGATACGCGATGGCTGGTTCAAATCCTACACCATCCGTCCGGAGGATTTCGGCATGGAACGCTGCCGCAGGGAAGACCTCAGGGGCGGCGCGCCCCAGGAGAACGCAGAAATCACCCGCAGGATCCTCAAGGGCGAAAACGGACACAAGCGGAACGCCACCCTTCTCAATGCGGGAGCCGCCCTCTACATCGGCGACAAAGCAGCAGACCTCAAGAGCGGCATCGCCCTTGCGGCAGAGCTCATCGATTCCGGCAAGGCTGCAGAAACCCTGGAGAAGTTCATCGAGGTCAGCAACCGCACAGAGGAACAGTCATGAACATTCTGGATCAACTTGCCGAACATGCCCGTGAGCGCGTGGCAGAAGCAAAGAAAAACCACCCCCTCGCCCAGCTCCGGCAAAAGGCCCTCGACCTTCCCAAGGGAACCTTTGCCTTTGAGAAGGCCTTGCGGAAGCCGGACATCTCCTTCATCTGCGAGTGCAAGAAGGCCTCCCCCTCCAAGGGGCTGATTGCCCCGGACTTCCCCTATCTTGAGATTGCAAGGGAATACGAGGCGGCAGGTGCGGACTGCATCTCCGTGCTGACCGAGCCGAAATGGTTCCTCGGCAGCGAGGACTATCTGGAAGAAATTGCCTCTGCCGTCTCCCTGCCCTGTCTCCGCAAGGACTTCACCATAGACGAGTACATGATCTATGAGGCAAAGCTGCTGGGTGCCTCCGCCGTCCTGCTGATCTGCTCCATCTTAGAGAGCGAACAGCTCAAGGAATACCTCGCCATTGCCGATACTCTGGGCTTGTCTGCCCTCGTGGAGGCCCATGACGAAAGGGAAATCCAGGAAGCCCTTGCTACAGGCGCCCGCATCGTCGGCGTCAACAACCGCAACCTGAAGGATTTTTCCGTGGATACAGGGAACAGCCTGCGGCTGCGGAAATCCGTGCCTGAGGATGTCCTGTTCGTGGCGGAAAGCGGCATCACCTCCGCCGGGGACGTACAGCAGGCAAGAAACATGGGGGCAGATGCCGTACTGGTCGGCGAAACCCTCATGCGCGCAGCGGACAAGCGGGAAAAACTGGCAGAACTGCGAGGCAATCCATGATTCCAACGAAAATCAAGCTCTGCGGCATGACCCGCCCCGCGGACATCGAGGCCGCCAATGAACTCATGCCCGACTACATCGGATTCGTCTTTGCCCCCAAGAGCAAGCGCCATGTGACGGCAGCACAGGCAAAGGAGCTGAAAGCACTCCTTGCCCCTTCCATCAAGGCCGTCGGGGTCTTCGTCAACGAAAGCCCCTCTGTGATTGTCCAACTGGCGAAAGGCGGCATCCTGGATGCCGTCCAGCTCCACGGAAATGAGGACGCCTCCTATATCGCAGATCTCAGGAACCATCTGGACATCCCCATCCTTCAGGCCTTCCGCATCCGGACTGCCGAAGATGCAGGAATTGCCCAGGGCAGCACGGCGGATTCCGTGCTGCTGGATGCAGGAGCCGGCACGGGAACGGTCTTTGACTGGTCCCTGATTGCCTCCGTGGCGCACCCCTATTTCCTGGCAGGAGGCCTCACCCCGGAAAACGTCGCCGATGCCATCCTCGCCCTCCATCCCCATGGAGTGGATGTCAGCTCCGGCATCGAGACAGACGGGCGGAAAGACAAGAAAAAAATGGCGGCCTTCGTTGCCGCTGTGAGAAATGTATACCTTGGAAAGGAAACAAGAAATGACACATGAAACGGAATCCCGCGGACGCTTCGGCATCCACGGCGGACAATATATCCCCGAAACCCTGATGAACGCCGTCATCGAACTGGAAGAAGCCTACAATCGCTTCAAGGACGACCCGAAGTTCCAGCAGGAACTGGAAACCCTGTTCAACGATTATGCGGGAAGGCCTTCCCTTCTCTACTTCGCGGAGAAGATGACCAGGGATCTCGGCGGCGCGAAGATCTATCTCAAGCGGGAGGACCTGAACCATACAGGAGCCCACAAGATCAACAACGTCCTTGGGCAGGCACTTCTGGCAAAGCGGATGGGCAAGACCCGACTGATTGCCGAAACAGGCGCAGGGCAGCACGGCGTCGCCACTGCCACGGCAGCCGCCCTCATGGGCATGGAATGCGTGGTCTTCATGGGCGAGGAGGACACGAAACGCCAGGCCCTCAATGTCTACCGCATGCGGCTGCTGGGGGCGGAGGTCATCCCCGTAAAGAGCGGCACGGCCACCCTGAAGGACGCCGTTTCCGAGGCCATGCGGGAATGGACCTCCCGCATCAGCGACACCCATTACTGCCTCGGCTCCGTCATGGGTCCCCATCCCTTCCCCACCATCGTCCGCGACTTCCAGGCCGTCATTTCCAAGGAAATCAAGGAGCAGGCCCTCAAGAAGGAAGGACGGCTTCCCGATGCGGTCATCGCCTGCGTGGGCGGCGGCTCCAATGCCATTGGGAGCTTCTACCATTTCATCGAAGATAAATCCGTCCGCCTGATCGGCTGCGAGGCAGCGGGGCGCGGCATCGATTCTGCGGAAACCGCCGCCACTATCCACACGGGCAGGCTCGGCATCTTCCATGGCATGAAATCCTATTTCTGTCAGGACGAGTACGGGCAGATTGCCCCCGTCTATTCCATTTCCGCCGGGTTGGACTACCCGGGCATCGGGCCGGAACATGCCCACCTGCACGACATCGGCAGGGCAGAATACGTTCCGGTCACGGATGACGAGGCGGTCAATGCCTTCGAGTATCTGGCAAGGACAGAGGGCATTATCCCCGCCATCGAGTCCGCCCATGCCGTGGCCCATGCCATGAAGATTGCCCCCACCCTTGGCGGGGACAAGATCATCGTCATCACCTTGTCCGGCCGGGGCGACAAGGACTGCGCCGCAATTGCCCGCTATCGGGGGGAGGATATCCATGAGTAACATCAAGAAAGCATTCGCCAAAGGCAAGGCATTCATCCCGTTCATCACCTGCGGAGATCCCAATCTGGAAACCACCGCCGCCGCTGTCCGCGCTGCCGCGGAAAACGGTGCTGACCTCATCGAGCTCGGCATTCCCTTCTCCGATCCCACAGCGGAAGGCCCCGTCATCCAGGGAGCAAACGTCCGCGCCCTCCGTGCGGGCACGACGACGGACAAGATTTTCGACCTCGTGCGGAATCTCCGCAGGGACGTGAGCATCCCCATGGTTTTCATGACCTATGCCAATGTCGTTTTCTCCTACGGCGCGGAACGCTTCATTTCCACCTGCCAGGACATCGGCATGGACGGGCTGATCCTGCCGGACCTGCCCTTCGAGGAAAAGAATGAGTTCGCCCCCCTCTGCAAAGCCCATGAGGTCGATCTGATTTCCCTGATTGCGCCAACCTCGGAGAAGCGCATCGCCATGATTGCCCGGGAGGCGGAGGGATTCCTCTACATCGTTTCCAGCCTCGGCGTCACTGGCATCCGCAGCGAAATCAAGACCGACCTGGCCTCCATTGTGGCATCCGTGCGCCAAAGCACAGACATCCCCTGCGCCATCGGCTTCGGCATCTCCACGCCGGAACAGGCAAAAAAGATGGCCTCCCTTTCCGACGGCGCCATCGTCGGCTCCGCCATCATCAAACTGCTTGAAAAATACGGAAAGGATGCTCCCCAATACATCGGCAAATACGTGAAATCCATGAAAGATGCCATTGTTTCCATAGACAAAGTATAGGGCAATCTTCATCTTGATACTCCACCTATAAAGGCGGGCTCCCTCAAAAGGAGCCCGCCTTTTTTAAACACTTGCGTTTTACTTTTTCACTACGGAAATGACCTCTGCCTTTATGTCATTGAAGAGGTTGCTGTCCTTTGCATCACGCTTCACCGCGGCAGGAATGACAACCGGACTGGCAGATCCATTGTTCGTCAGATAGAACTGCAGATCGTAGTAGTAACCAATGGATGCAAGGAACTCCGTTTCTTCCGGTGTCAGGATAATCTGCCCCTGATAGGAATCCTCAAGCACAGCCTTTGCATAACCGCGCATGATACCCGTGAGATCTGCTGCTACCGTGACCGTTTTCCCCGTTTCCTTGTCGATCGTCCACGTGCACTCGATATCGTTTTCGGCAAGAGCCGCATTGATATATCGCAGGAATTCCGTAGCATCCTTCTTCTCGGCATCCCCCATGGAATCAATGCGCTCCCTGACGGCTTTGTTCTCCATCTCTGCCAAGGCCTTGCCATCAAGAAGGATTCTCATGCTCTGCCGGCCATTGCCGACATCCGAGACTGTCACGTCCTTGACCGCTGCGGCGTACTGCATCCTCGTGGCCCTGTCATTCGCGCTGACCGCATCCATGATCCATGCCAGCCCTTCCAGAACATTCTCACGCTGCCAGGAGCCGTTGCGCTGTCCGTACAAGACAATGGAATTGCCGGACCGTTCTGCATAGATGGGAATATCGTTTTGCTGTGTCTGGTTGGTGTCCGTATTCGTATAGGCCCAGCTCAAGGTTCCATCCACCACGCCGGAACCACCCATTCCTATCTGGCCGGAAGCAACCAGATTCGATTGGAAGGTCGGCCCATGGAAGATCAATTCCAGATGATAGTTTTGCGCCTTATCCATTGCGGGAAGATAGGCATCCTGAAAAGCCTTCATGCCATCCTCTGCCGCCAAAGCCTTGCCGCCGCAGGTCATGCAGACAACCGCCAGCAATACTGCGAAGATCCTGAAAAACTTCATTCAAATCCCCTCCTGTACATATCCACATTACATGTCAAAATCCTTGCCAGTCAGCATCTTGAATGCTTCCTTGTATTTTGCGATGGTCTTGTCAATCACCTCCAAAGGAAGATTGAAATCGCTGTCCGGATTCGCCTTGAGCCAGTCGCGCACGAACTGCTTGTCGTAGGATGGCTGGGACTTTCCAGGTTCATAGCCTTCCAGCGGCCAGAAGCGGGAGCTGTCCGGTGTCAGCACCTCATCCCCCAGAACGATATTGCCTGCCTCATCAAGGCCGAACTCGAATTTCGTGTCAGCGATGATGATGCCACGGGTCCTTGCATAGTCCGCGCATTTCTTGTAGATGGCAATCGTGAAATCGCGCACTTTCTCCGCATACTCGCGACCCTTGCCCGGGAAGGACTTCTCCAGCACCGCGCCCCCCTGCTCCAGGGAAACATTCTCGTCATGATCCCCGATCTCCGCCTTCGTGCTGGGCGTGAAGATCGGCTCCGGCAGCTTCTCGGACTCCCTGAGTCCCGCCGGCAGCTTGATGCCGCAAATCTCACCGCTTTCCTTGTAGCTCTCCCAGCCGCTTCCCGTGATGTAGCCGCGCACAATGCACTCCATGGGAATCATGGTGAGCTTTTTGCATTTCATGCTGTTTCCGATGAACTGCGGCTGGCGGAAGAATTCCGGCATATCCTCATTCTTCACGGAAATCATGTGATTGGGCAGGATGTCCTTCGTAAAGTCGAACCAAAACTTCGACATCTGGGTAAGGATTGCGCCCTTCTTGGTAATCCTGTTCTTGAGGATATGGTCAAAGGCGGAAATGCGATCCGTCGCCACCATAATGATGCTGTCCCCGGCATCATAGACCTCGCGGACCTTGCCTGACTTAAACGGTTTATACTCTTTCATATACAACCTCCTTTGGAAAGCTAATTCCTATACTATACCCTAAAAATATAGATTCTATCTGCAAGGGAAATCTCCTTCCCCGCAAGCCATTTTTTCCCATGGACAGATTTTTTTCTCCCAAATGCGCCTGCAAGCAGGAAAAAGTGCCTTGCCTATGGAATAATAACAAAAATAATAGTGTCCATTCATCTTCTATACGGAAAGGATTTGAAAAGACCATGGAAACAAAATATGAGGTATCCGTAACTGCCATCGGCAATCTGGCACGCACCTTCCTTGAAAACAACAACAGCGTCATCATTCTCGACGAGGGCGTGCGCCCGAATCTCGCCGACATGGTGATAGAGCACACCGCCAGCGACCTCAAGGCAGACATCGTCAAGGGAGACAAGCTCAAGTTCGGCAACAGCGAGTACACCGTGGTCAGTGTCGGCGACGTGGTCAACGATACCATTCGGGAAGAAGGGCACTGCACCCTTGTATTCAATGCGGAAGGCTCCATGCCAGGGCAGATCATCCTGAAAGGGCCTGCCAGGCCAATCCTCTCCCTGGGTGCCCGCATCAGTTTCTTCAAGAAATAACTGACCGTAAAAATGACGCCAAGGAAAGTGCTCCTTGGCGTTTTTTTATGCCATCCCCGCAAAGGACTGGCGGACCACATCCTGCGATCCCACCCTTCGGACGCTTTCGCGCTCCACGAAAAAGAAGGGCAGCTCCACATCCTCTGCCACAGGACGGCCATCAATGAAATCCAGCATGCGCTGGGCCACGTTCATTCCCACCAACTCGAAATTAAAGGCCACAGTGGTAAGGGCGGGATAGACCACGGCTCCCACATCGTAACCGCCAAATCCAGCCACAGAGAGTTCCTCCGGTACCTTGATCTCCCGTTCATGGAGATACCGCAGGATGCCAAGGCTGATGTTGTCCGTGGCCCCCACAATGACTGTGGGCTTCAGCCGCAGCATATCCCCTGCGAGGTTGTAGGCATTGAGGAAACCGAAACCCGTCTCGATAAAATCCACCCGTGCCCCGCTGCGCCCTTCCAGGAATGCATCGGTGAATCCCTTGCGCCGTTCCACTCCCACTGCCACATCCGACCTCATGACGCCGGCGAAAACAGCCCGCTCATGTCCCATCTGCTTGAGATAGGCTCCCATCATGCGCCCCGCCGCCTCATCATCCACCTTCAGGCAGTTGGCCTCGGGATGATACTGCCCCGTATACAGCATGGGAATGTGGATGTCCTTCTGCAGGGCAA
>Ga0256407_10013931_pt1 | contig 10673 bp, 8 predicted proteins | sample RumenRJG_04DNA_FD_193489 | JGI IMG/M metagenome (GOLD analysis project Ga0256407, IMG submission 193489) | Bovine rumen microbial communities from Lethbridge, Alberta, Canada - RJG_04 | ecosystem: Host-associated > Mammals > Digestive system > Stomach > Rumen | place: Canada: Alberta | collected... | reverse complement strand
TGAACGAAAAATGAAGCAAAAACCAGAAAAATGAATACCTTTGCAGATGATCTCTAACTGTTCAACTTTCGATGGCAAAACTGTTCACTTTTCGGTGGCAATTTACAACCTGACGCATCTACAAAGAATCCCTGGTCACAGAGAGCCTTTATAACCCGGAAGAAATTCAATTTCGTCGAGCGCTTGGTATTTAGGTGAACTTGCGACGGCGCTGGAGTCTCCGGAGAGGCAGGCTTAGGCTGGCCAACGTTGTTCTGCTGGATCTGCTGGCCCTGGGGACTGATGGCGACGACGGAGTCGTGGACCTCGTTTACTGTGCCGTTATTTGTGAAGTTCTTGATATTCATTACTCAATCTGGGGATTGGATGCGCTGCCACCCTCAATCTGGACGGAAGAGCCGGAAATCTCGTTGATGACGCCGTTGTTGTTCAAAGTGCCGACATTCACCTCAAACTTGACAGACTGTTTCTTAACCTTGCTGAACATCTGCTCCATTACTTCTGCGGCCTTTTCGCTCCATGCAGTCCCGGTCAAAACCGACGAGATGTCCTGGAAGGCCTTATACTGGAGTTCAGGAGTAGGGAATCTCATAATACACTCAGCAATCTTATTGAGTGAAATATGAGAACGTCCGAGTTGTTTTTCCACTTCGTCCAAGGCGTCCTTATAGCCTTGCGACTCCTTCATTTTCTGAACATTCTCTGACTGGACTTGAGCAATAATGCGTTTTTTCTCTTCGATTTCCTTCTTGAGTTGCGTAAGTTCTTCTCTTGTCTTGTTCAACTCCGCCAAAGTTGTTGGGCTATCTCTATATGCAGTGTCTTCAAGTACAATGGGCAAATTAGTGTCCAGAATAGCTACGAACTCATCTCCGATGTAGACTTGGAGAATTTGATCTTGAGTCAGCTGATCGCGAAGGAACTGTTCAGATTCTTGAAGAGCTGGATCTTCCAATCGGTCGTTTGAAATAGCAAAGGCACGGAGATGCCCCAGAAGAGATTTGGCGACCCGGGAAGGCCATTCATACTCCTTGGCGAGAGAAAGCACACGTTTTACGTTATTGGGGCGAAAGCCATTGGTTAGTATGTTCCAATCAACATAATCAGAATTCGCGAAATAAGGAGTGCAAGGATATAGTTTGAAACGATAATGCTTTTGGGTAAGGCTCTTCAGGGCACGGAAGTAAGTCTTTGAAGAAAACTTATCGAGTATCATCTTTTTGATACTCTCTGTCCCTTCAAAACTGTCAATCAATACATACGCAATACCAAAGGCGGCACTGGCCACACTTATTGGCATTCGAGAAAGGGCCTCGTTATAGTATGTGTTATCAAAAAAGATCCTTTCATCAAAATCCAAGAGTAGGGTGATAGCCTGGGCATATCCCTCATCTATAACATCCTCTGTTTTCCAGCCTCCAGCAAGGTGAAATTTGCTTTCGATTATGTCTGCCACTTCTCTAACGAAAGGCACTTCTGCGCCATACTCGGTTAAACTATGCCGAGCAAGGTGAATATGTTCTCTCGTGTGTCTCATTTGGCAGTTTCAATTACTTCAATTCTCAGGTGAGCGCCTAACTCATCTGATATCTTCTGGAGGATACGAACCTTCTCTTCCAGACTGAAATGAGTCGATACCCAGTACCCAGACTCAATCTGACGCTGATTTCTTTTGTTGTTGGGAAAATCCGGCATTTTAACAGTTGAGATTACCGGTTGGCCAAAGTCTATTTCAATCAGAAGATCTGGATAATACTTCTCAATGACAGCAACGAATGTATCAACAGGTCTCTTACACTCAATAATGGTCCCATCTTCTTCGGTAACACGAAGGCTCCGATAAATACGTTCCGGTTTATCCGTTATTTCCTCTTTCTTATCTTCCTTCGGGGGGCGTTTTCTCCACTTGGTGTTATCAAAGAGATTTATCCAATCGACCACAGTCATTGCGGCGTTGACGGATTCAGGATAAAACTTTTCCGCCATTGAAATCATCTCATCGTAATCCGGGTATTCTTCTCCTTTGTAAAGGGGAAAGAGTGCCGCAATTACGCTACCGCTAAGAGAAACAAGTTTGCCTTTTCTATCAACTTCATAATCAACAATACCAGGTATTGTCGACAATGATTCTTCGGCTTCTTGTTGACGCTTGACAATACTTGAACCTTTCGCCACAAAGACTGTTTCCTCAGGGAAATAATCGCGTATGTGAGTGACATACTGATACAGCATGAAGAATGGTATGCAAATTACCTCGCCTCCATTATTGAGAGATTGTTTTTCAATCTCTCCGGTCTTTGCAACACGCTCTTGAAGGGATAGCCTGGAATATAGAGATACGCTGCTACCTATGTTGGCTCTTTGCTTACACCAGTACGGATTCCAGGTCGTATAGACCCTGTGAACTGCATCGTATCCGAAAAGTAAGAATAAGTTTTCGGATTGCTTGAAAGATTCAAAAATGTCCTTCTTTGGATACTGAATCCTCCACACATCAGGATTGTTGTTTGATAACTGAGCTGGGGATAAGTTCTTAATATACACATAGAAAGATTCCCCGTTCACCTCAATGGCAAATGGGTTGTTTCCCCACAGATGACTCACCTCGTGAATGGAAATATCAGATAAAAAGGTGAGCATCAATTTTTTGGGAGAAATCTTTGCTACATGTTCATTCATTCTAATAAAGAGCGTAATACAATGAACTGTCTCCTCTGTCAAACCCCTTTTCTCGAATATCGGTAAGATGGCTCAAATCGGCGCTAAACTTCACTTCTGTCACAAGAGGAGGAATGTGTTCCTTGAGTATCTTAGGGATATCTTTATGATCAAAGAATGCGAGCCTGTCGCAGGCTTCGGAGTAATCGAAGAAACGCCTCCTGGCCACATTGAAATCAGAGCCCAGCGTATCGACCATAACGTCATAAACGTGAATCTTTGTCTCGTCATCCTTGATTTTGAGTGAAATGCTATCGTAGAGGTCATAAACGGACAAACCATTCTGGTCCTTAGCTGATTCACGAGTGATGACGGAGGCAATAAGAAGCCGGGAACTATCAGACGGATTTAACTGATCAAGCGAGAAACGATGAATACGGTTTTCTCCAGATGTGCTTTTAACCTCCAGTTTGTCTTGCCCCATTGTAAAGTCATACTTTGCCTCTGGCTGAGAATGCCAAGCACGAGCCATTGTAATAGGATCTTTGCTCTGTTCTATGATAAGCAACTCTGCCCACAGTCCCTGCAGTTTTCGTAGAGGTTTCTTTTTAATCTTAGAGAAGATGGATAACAATTGCTCAATCTTGGCTGCTATAGCGAGATTTGTCGGTTTCTGGGGCAGAAGACTAAGCATCATGTAGAACACATCCACAAACATACTCTGTAGTTGTTCGTTTTCTGAACGCAGGGTAATGATTGTAAAACGCTCGCTATCTATATATTTGTCATCTTCAATAATATTACAGACCATGTCGTACTCAACAGACAGTAACTCCGCATTCAAGTTGTGAAGCATGCTACTATGGTCACTTGTCACAACAAAGAACTTGGGGTAGCCTTGTTCTGAGCACCCAATTTTGTGAGGCATTTCAGGTAGTGATACTACACGGTACCTGTTTTCCTCAGTCGGTTCATAATCATTATGCACTTTTTCAAATAGTGCACGTATTGCAGTTGACATAATCTATAACTCGTCTATCAGTTTCTTGGAAAGCGTAGTATTGTATACCGCCTGCAACCTATCAGGGAGATGAATGGCAATGGCGTACGTCTCGTTACTGTCATACTCGGCCAAGGGAATTCCTTTCAGTTTCAAGTGGTGGATCTGAACCGTAATATCTTTTTTGTCATAAAGGTTTGTGTCGCCGCAGTAGAATTCAGTTTCATCCTGAGTATTCCGACCTTGAAAGAGTTCTACATGCCATACTGTACCCTTTTGGAGTGTAACGGTACGACCACGAAGAATATCACGACTCATAAATATCACCTTGACATTATAGTCCTCTACTGTCTGCAGATACTGGAAATATCTCAACGACATTGCCTTTGTCATCATATCCGAGAAATCGCCGGTCTTGTAATCAGTAAAGAACTCAATGAATTTGCCAAGTTTCATTTCTACCATTGAATGCTTACGATATGACCCCTCGGCATAGTTCTTAGAATCATAATTCGGCAACTGGAAGTCGCCAGCAGCAGAGAGATGTTTGGAAACGAATTCGGAAACGATTTCGTTATTCTCTTTCACCATATTGATGCTGCTTATCAACTCATATTTATTCCAGTCCACAAGTTTCGTCTTAACCATCTGCTTCGGCAACACATTTAGCCTTGTCGGCCGCAGATGGGGAGTCATCATTACGCAATGCTCATACTCTTTTAGAGAAGAACACTGTCCCAGTTTCCCGCTTAACTCTTCTTCGTGGCGTACATAGTCTTTATAATCCCGGATTGATTCTTCCGGAAGATATACCCGGCAGGATTCAATATAATCCATCTTGTAGCCAAAGAAACGGCACCTTTGCTCAATAGTATCCGCATTAGCGATACCGGTTGTATGGCGGGGCATATAAGTAGTTGCAAGCTTCTCAACAGTAAAACCTCGATTGAGCATCTGGGCTCCAATCAGGATATTCATCTTGTGAGCATCCCACTTTATGTTGTTTGAATCGTCCTCGCTCTCTCCCGTAAGACGATAAATGCGACAACTGTTAACGACGTCCGGGATAAACTTTTCAACATCCTTGAAAGAGGGACGTCCTTCTTCAGGATAGAATTGAAGAGCTTTTGGCATTAAAGCCTTAAAAGCTGCCATCAAGGTCTGATGATCTTCGTGGGAGGGGGATTTGTCAAAACTGTCACTCCATTCCGCTATTTCGTCCTTAACCCATTTTTCGAAAGTTTTGTTTCCCTCAATGATATCAGTGGGGTGGACCATCATGGACAACTGTTTAATGTCTCCTCTATGATACCATTTTATCACAAGAACCACAGCCCAAACATGCATCATCATAGCTTCACGAAGAGATGATGGCATATGAGTCAACACATTTTTCTTTTTATGGAATACCTCGTTTTGGGGAATTGGCACGATGAGCCCGCAGTTATACAGTTGCTTGTCTTTATCCAAACCAAAGAATTTCTTTCCTCCAACATAGTCCTCTCCAGGAATCAGAAGAGTATGGCTTTTGGGAGAGAGGAGATCCATTGTAGAGATAAGAAGGTTCGCCTGAGGGGTCGCAGTGTATTGAATATATGAATTCCCTTGGAGTTGACTCCTCATTCGAAGAATGGCAGCATAAATCGCAGATTGCTTATCAAGTTCCGCATCATTCTCTTTCTTACTGTTCTTTAGGCCAAAACTATTTAACGAGGCCTGGTCAGCTTCATCGTCGATGATTAATGCCGTTTCGTGCCCGAGGGCTTTCTTCACAGCCTCGTTGCTGAAAAGTGCAGTGACATTATCAATATACTTGCGGTGCTTGAGGATAGGGATTACCAATAGAGGCTTTTCTGATAGACGAAGTCCCTGAATAATTAATTGCGTATCTGTCGATGAAGGGTTCGGAATAAAATGGAACCTATAAACATCTTCTCTTAGATCTAAATCTTTTTCTAATCTGTCGGCAGTTTGGCCAAGAAGATTAGTTGTCACCCCAGTTAACACAATTGCCACGCGATAATTGTTATCGCGAGCCATTGCCAGAACTCCGGTAAAAGACATCGTCTTTCCGCTCTGAACATAACCAACAACGAGATGAGTCGTTTCTCGGTTTGTCGTAGCGAAATGTGGATTGCAGTGGTTCAAAATACGGATAGTAGAATCGCGCAAATTTAAGGCTCCTTCTGCTGAAAGGCCACGACGTGTGTTTGTGGCCATCTTAGACTGGACAAAATCCTGAAAGCACTGGCCACTGGTAACCTGCTGTAGTTCTTTACCGTCTGTTTTTTTCTGCTGAACCTCTACTTCCATTTCTTTCGTTATATCTTGCTCTGGTTAATCAGTTCATTAAACACCTTCATCATTGTCTTCACCGATCCGCCGCTGTCAGATATAGACTTGAACTTTGCAACAGTTAAGGCTTTAATCAGTTCGAGAATGGGCTTGGTGGGTTCTCCATAAACCTTGAAGAAGGGCTGGTTAAGATTAATCTTGCATATTAGCGTGCCTTCGCCCATCTTTGAATGGTCATTCCAGAACAATTCATCTTCTTCATCACCGGCAACCACCTGAAGGGTGTATTCTTTGCCACCAAAGGTGAATTTGGAAGTATCAAGTACAACAACGTCCTCATCAGTGGGTTCTGCTGGTGGCGTATCTACCACCGGCGGTTCAGGAGGAGTCGGTTCCGGCTCCGGGGTGGGCTCCGGTTCAGGAGGAGAAGGAGGAGTATCCACAGGCGGGGCAGGAGGCGTCGGTTTGGGTTTGTCAACCGGAGTGTCGTTCGAAGGTCCAGGCTCTGGTCCAGGAAGAGAAGGCGGCAATTCCGGACGAGTAATCTCTTCGATTTTCTTTGAGCCCTGAGTTAACAGATTAGTACCGTTAATCTTCAATTTGCCTGCTGCTATCTTGCACAATGCCTCAAGTAGGTCTACTTCAATGACACTGTTCTTGCCAAATGCGGCGTGAAAACCAGAGATTTCTAATTCGCCAAAGACTCGACGATATTTTGCTGAACCGGTTTGTCCATAAAACGCCTTTCCGACAAGACGATCTTCCGGATCAAACCCCATAACCACGCGTCTGTTACGCAAAATAACGACACCACGTTGCTCGTCTTTTGTTTCCTGCAGTAGAGCAACAAAACCGGACAATTTATGTCCCTTCTTGTCATCAACTTCTACATGTCTCTTCCAGGTGATGTCCTCTCCTAAAAGTTCCTTATAGGATGGGGCAACCAGAACTGGATATTCGTCAAAGGAGAGGAGCGTATCTTCGACATAAAGTAAGATTTCTTTTTGACGAAGAAAACAGCGATAGATACTTGAAATATTCTCAATGAGAGTCTTGACATTCGACTCAAGTAGAACCCTCTCTTCCCAAAAATCAGACAATGTGATACTTGTGCCGTTTTTTCTTGCAGGCTCAATGGTCTCTTTATAAGGTAAGCGACGTAAATCACGCTTACAAACGTCAGTGATATCTACATCAACCACCAAGGTTTTATCATCAGTTAGTGATTTGGTTTCTATGTGCCAATTGTTACCTAACCATGCAGCGGCGGCCTTCATACCAATACCAAATTCATTCATGCCGGAGCGCATCATTGAGTCATCAGCAAGATTCAAAGCGATTTTAAAGCGCTCTTCTGGCATGCCTCCAGCATTATCAGAGATGGTTACTGACTTTGCCTTCTTCTCGCCGTCTTCAGCACTATATTCCCAATCAAAGACAATGTCTACCCGAAGTTTGTAGTTTGGGTCTTCTACACGCAGAAGGTCTTTGTTATCTTCAAATGACTGAATGGCATTATCAATAAACTCAGCAAATACCTGAGGCCATTTGTAGGGATAACTACGATAGCGTAGGTAAACGTTTTGTTTCGCTTCAATACTAAGCTCGCCCATAGCAATATCTTTGAATTAAAGTGTTAGCAATCCTTTCTACGACCTGGGTGTTAACGGCGTTCCCCAGGGCTTCATATATTCGTGTTGTTGTAAGACCATTGAAATCTAACTCCTCCATACCTTGCAAAGCGGCGGCTTCTCTTACGGAAAGGTAACGCCCATATTGGACATCCTTCCTGGTAAGCCCGTATTCTGCAAGCTCTTCTTTTGTGAAGGCCTTAACTTTGCTTTTCGGAAGTTTAATCCAGGGAAGGATAGGTATCTGAGTTCCCACCAGATTCAGAGCAGGTGAATAGGTCGGTAACTTTACACGGATACCAGATGCGCGGAACTGTACAATCTTTGTAAAGATCTTTCCATCATCATCTCCGCCACAGTTCCATTCGAATTTCTGGTGACTGTTATCCCAGTCTTCAATAAGCCTGCGCCAACCTCTAAGCCACCTTTCGTTTTCTTCGTAAAAGGTCCTATTCTGTTCAATGTATCGAATTTTCCAGTCAGGGAAAATCTTGTCCGTTGCTGTCTGGGCGTATATTGGAAGTTGTGCCAGGCAGTCGGCTTTAGAAGGGCCGTTGATAATCCATCCTAGTTTACCTTTCCGGCCACGTAAGTCCTTACGTTGTTGAAATGCCGGTGCCAATTCCTTATAACGATAAGAAGCGCCAAATTCCATCGCCCAAATAGGGAATGCGGGGATATGCAAGTTATGTTTCAGTACCAGGTCAATAAACTTTTGCCAGACTTTCAGCTGGTAATGAGTCTTGAGTGAGAGTGGCTGAATGTTCTCGTCTTTTTCATCAATAATGGAATTGATGTCGCAAACCGGCGTGCCATCAGAAACAGGGAATTCAAATGGAGACATCCAGTTTTCTTCAACGATGTCTTTACGTACGCCTACTATGTATATTCTTTTTCGATGCTGCGGATACCCGTATTCGTGTGGTGAGATAATATCATCATAGACTTCATACCCGAGTTCGTCCAGACGATTTTTGATTGTATTCCAAGTATTACCATCATCATGGCCGCGTAGGTTGGCAACATTCTCCAGCAACAAGAAAGAGGGCTTATTATCCTCTTTTAGGCGTATTATCTCGCAGATGTAGTTGAACATGTTACCGCGGCCTTTTTCGTCGAGGAAGCCTTGGCGGTAACCGGCTTGGCTAAATGGCTGACAGGGGAAGCCTGCACAGAGAATATCGTGCTGAGGGATAGATGCGAGATCTACTTTGGTAATATCACCCTCAATTCTTGGCGTTTTAGGGAAGTTCTTCTTGTATAGCGCCTGCAGGTCTGCCCGAAGTTCACTGGCAAACACACATTTACACCCCAGGCGATCCAGGGCGATATGAAATCCTCCGAGTCCGGCGAATAAATCTATAAATTTTAACTGTTTTCTTCTACCCATAAAATCTCTCTACTCAGCCGGTGTGGAATATATGTCAAACACCCCTCCGTGGCCGATGTCACGAATGGATGCAGTAGCCTTCAAAAGGAAGGTTTGATGTTGATTAGACACCACTGCTATAAACTATGTTGCTATACTGTAAAAGTGTTCAAATAACAAATTTAGCGTTTTTCATCGAAATTCGTAATATAATTTAGTATCAAGAAGCAAGACCGCTCCGAAAATCAGCTTTTCAGGGCGGTCAGGCAAGGTATTTCAAAATGTTATTTTCGGTCGCCGGTTGTGCGCAGCCAATTCCGGATTTCCTCTCGGAAGAAGTACAGCAATTTGCCGTTTCTGTAATGAGGGATTTTACCGTTTTTAGCCCAATCGTATATTGTGCATTTCGCCGGGTGGCCGGGCAGATAATCTCGTAGTTCTTCAACGTCCATCCATTCGGTAAGACGCGTTAAGTCGTTTTTGCCAAGCATCAGGGACTTGAGGTCCTTGATTTCTTTACGTAGTTCGGCGAGAATACGTGGCATATTCTCAAAGTCGATTCTTTCTTCTGTTGAATCCATTGCTTCTGGGTATTACGTTGAACAATGGCTTCTTGTTTTGAGCGCTCAGAATAAGAATGCCAGACTCCGCTTTGGAATCTGGCAACAAAAATATAGCAAAAAATCCGGGTAATTCCTTGAGTCAAGTACGGGTCAAGGAAAACTTTTTCATTCATCGGCCTCATCCATCTTTTCCACCCCCACAAACTCCAGATCCAGGTCGTGAATGAGCGCACGGATCTCTTCGTGGACCTCCGGGGAGAAGTACTGCGCCACGGCGGCAAAGGTGGCATCGGCCCGGGGATTGGGGGTACGGTGCCAGCGGATGAGCCAGTCGGCAATGTCGATGTGGGCTTCGTGGTCCTCCGGCTTCCCGTATTTGACCAGAAGGTCGCATACCGTGTAGGAGAATCCCTCCAGCTGGGCGAGCTTCTCTACCCATGTGCTGTATCCGTCAATATCAGGGAATGCAGTTATCGAGCGGCCCTTCAGGACATCAAGCCGGGAGTTAATCTGGGACTTACCGCCGGTGGCCAGCCAGATGAACTTGGGGATGAGCCCGGCGCAAATGATTGCGGTCTTCTCGCTTTCCACCAGAGCAACCGGCTTCTCAGGGAAGAGGGGCAGCAGGTGTTCGCCGAAAAGGCACTGCGTCAGCGTCCATTCCTGAGGAAGCTGGCCTGCGTATTTCATCAGGGAATGCACCCAGGTGATGCGACCTTTGGTGTTCTCGTCCTTGATGCGGTGGCCGGTCTCGGGATCGTATTTCATGACCTTGCCGGTGCGGCATCGGCCCTGGATGTCAATCTGGTAGAAGATGACGGCTTTCTCACGCGTGACCCCGATGCGGTATTCCTGGATGAGGGAGGAAACCGTTATCGGGTCAAAAAGGGTGCGGAGAAAGGTGATGAAATCAGAGTCGAGGGTGGGGCGGATGCTCCTGGCAACAATGTCGTCCGGTATGGTGTCCACTTTGTCCACTCGGTGGACGGGTGGACAGGGTGGACGCTGGTGGACGGATTTGTCCAGCCACTCCGGAGCCTTGCGCCAGTCTTCGGCGTTGGGTCTGGCCTCCGGATGGTCCTTGAAGTACTGGCGCGGGGTGTAATGGTAGTTGCAGCCGGATTCGTGGTCGCATCGGCCAACGGTCTCGTGGAGAG
>Ga0256407_10013929_pt1 | contig 10675 bp, 8 predicted proteins | sample RumenRJG_04DNA_FD_193489 | JGI IMG/M metagenome (GOLD analysis project Ga0256407, IMG submission 193489) | Bovine rumen microbial communities from Lethbridge, Alberta, Canada - RJG_04 | ecosystem: Host-associated > Mammals > Digestive system > Stomach > Rumen | place: Canada: Alberta | collected... | reverse complement strand
GGGTATGCCATCTTCGAGCATAAAGAGGCTACGCTGAAGACTTGGATAAAGGGCCTTGAAGAGGATCTTGCATCCAAAAGGGAATATATCAAATCCTTAGAGATTGCTCAGAAAGAGCTACAAGAGGAGAATGAGAAATTAAAAGAACAGTGCACACGTGGTGATTCATCACAGTGACGCTTATTCAATATGTAGTGTTAAGCCCATTGGTTCGGGAGAATAGATGGGATTTCGATTGAAATTAAAACGCTAGTCATGGGGACAGTCCCCTGGGTATCACTTATAATTTAAAATAAAAACTGAGAGTTATGAAAAAGTTATTGTTTGTGTTGATTATCTGTACATGTTTTACTCCTCTTCTTGCAGAAGATTTTGCAGAAGAAGATTTAATTGGCACATGGGTACTTACTGAGAAAGAAGGAGATTTCGTATACAAATATGACGGTGTTTCATTAGCATGCCCTACAGAATTTGAGTTCTATTCGGAAGACCAGCATGCTGAGCGCAGCGAGTCTCTTGGAGTAGCAAGATATGAGGCTCCTGAACAATATAGCAAATCTATAGGTATAGGAGAATATTTCCTATATATCAGCTCCAACGGACAGCTAAGGTTACATGTTCATATTCAGGGTAACCATAGGGTTGTCAGATATATAGTTAACTATATCGATTCTAATCGCATGGAACTACAGACATATGACAAAAAAGGAAGAGTATTGTTCATAAGAAAAGGTTCTGAAACCAACGTGCGAAGTGTCACCTCTGATAATACATCTACGAATACTTATTATAGTCTTAAGGGGGAAAGATTATCGAGTAACCCGCCAAAAGGTATATTTATAAAAAACAGGAAGAAACAGGTAGTTAGATAAAGATCACAGCGTGCCTGTCCCAGTGTGATGTGTCCCCGTGTGATGATTACAATTTATTAAAACGATATAATTATGAAGAAGTATTTATTATTAGCAATTGTGGCTGTACTGCCATTACTGTCTTTTGCAAAATCTGACAACCCCTTGTTTGGGAAGTATGGTTTCTCCAATCAGACTAGCATTTCTGCATTTCAACAGTATGTAGGCAGAACCGTTATGTATCTGCCATGTACTCCGCTAAGTTATGCAGAGAATGAAGTATTCAAAACTCAAAAATTTATTCCTGACGCAGAATATGTTATAACAGACATATCACCCAAGGATGGTACTCTTTTGAGTTACACAAAAATCACGGTTACGTTTCAGGAAAAGGGAGGAAAAAAGAAACTGAAGATGAAAGCGTATGCTGATTGGGCCAATGATTATCCGTTCCTCTTTATTGATGAGTTTAACGCAGATAAGCCAAACTTAATTGGTAAGACTTTCTCAGACCCACTTATTAAGGGAGAGTACAGAATCGATGATATTAAACTGGAGGCAACGTATGGTTCTAATGGTAGAAAGGTTATTAATTATTACGTAAGCAACCCAGTTATAAATCAGAGTTTTAATGGTAAGGATTTAGAATGGCATCTTAATTATCATTTTAAAGAAGATAAGAGTGGCGGATATAATTCGACCTTAGTAAAGGTAGAGAAGCCTGAAAATTCTTCTGAAAGATATGGTGACATTAAAACGGTAGAAGAAAAGGGGGTGACAAAATACTCCTTTGAAGATGAACTTATCAGCATAATCATATTCGGTGGTAGTCAGCAGTTCGCATTCAAACTTACAAACAAATCTGCTAACTCGATAAAGCTGATTTGGGACGAGGCTGCTTTTGTAGATTACAATGGATCAACTTCAAAGGTGATGCATTCAGGTATTAAATATAGTCAGCGCGAAGCAGCTCAACCGGCTTCGACTATCATAAGAGGTGCTTCACTTGATGATATTGCCTGCCCTACATCAAATGTCAGATATAGTGATGTATTAAAGGAATGGGTAACGGACTCTATGTATCCAAGTGGCGTAATAGGCGAAACAAAACAGGTACGTCTGATGCTTCCAATTCAAATCAAAGATGTTGTGAATGAATATATCTTTGTTTTCGACGTAAAATATAGCTTCAAACACCCCGAACGGTTAAATCTCCCAGAAAACAATTGATTGAATATGAAGAAACGCTAGTCATAGGGGGGACAGTCCCCTGGGTATCCCTAATTCTGTTATTGAGAAAGCTCGATATAATCTTAATGGTATTCCTGTAAATGAGAATGAAAAGGGTATTCAGATTATCGTTTACTCTGACTATACGACAAAAATTATTAATGTAAAGTGAGAGATTATTAATCATGGCAAAGAAAGATAATAAAACAACAATTGGTTTTGAAGAAACTATATGGAGAGCTGCTGATAAGCTGCGAGGTAATTTGAGCGCATCAGAATATGAAGGCGTGGTTTTGGGATTGATTTTCCTAAAGTATATAAGTGACAGATTTGACACTCTGTATCAAGAGTTGTGTGATGATGAATATGCTGATCAGGAGGATAAGGATGAGTATTTAGCAGCGGGAATATTTTTTGTACCCAAACAAGCCAGATGGGACGTAATTGCTACTGCAGCTCATTCTCCAGAGATTGGTAAAACTATAGATGAAGCATTAAAAGCTATAGGTGATGAAAATCCAAAATTGAAAAGTTATTTACCAGGGAATTATTCGAGGCCTGAGCTTGACAAGCGTAGATTAGGCGATGTTGTTGACTTGTTTACCAATATTAAGATGCACGATGAAGGTGAAGAAAAAGACCTTCTAGGAAGAGTTTATGAATATTGTCTAAAGAAGTTTGCTTCAATGGAGGGTAAAAACGCAGGTGAGTTTTATACTCCGAGCTGTATTGTTAGACTAATTGTGGAGATATTGCAGCCATTTGAAGGTAGAGTTTATGACCCTTGTTGTGGCAGTGGAGGTATGTTTGTTCAAAGTGCAAAATTCTTGGAAAACCATCAGCAAGCTATCGATTCTATTAGTGTTTATGGTCAAGAGGCTAATTCTTCTACATGGAAAATGGCTCATATGAATACGGCTATCAGAGGCTTAGAAGCTGATCTGGGAACCAGTTATGCAGATACTTTTTTCAATGACCAGCACACAACATTAAGAGCGGATTATATCATGGCCAATCCACCATTTAATTTGAGTGATTGGGGCGCGGACAAATTGATAAATGATCCACGTTGGAAATTTGGCTTACCACCTAGAAATAATGCGAACTTTGCTTGGATGCAGCACATGATATTCCATTTGTCGCCCAAAGGTAGAATAGGCCTTGTATTAGCAAATGGATCATTATCGTCACAATCAGGTGGTGAAGGGTTGATAAGAGAAAACATTATAAAGGCAGATTTAGTTGAAGGTGTTATTGCTCTCCCATCTCAATTATTTTATAATACAACTATCCCAGTGTGTCTTTGGTTTTTGTCTCGAAGAAAGGAACAGCCTGGCAAAGTTCTTTTTATTGATGCGAGAAATAAAGGTACAATGGTAACAAGGTCAATTCGTGAATTGACAGATGAAAACATAAAAGAGTGGAAGGATAAAACCTTAGAATCTTATGATATTCAGGATATAGCATCTTTTTTTGAAAAGTATCGTCAAGGGAAATTAGAAGATATTGCAGGCCTTTGTGCAGTAAAAACATTACAAGATATAGCTGAACAAGATTTTATATTAACTCCAGGAAGATATGTTGGAGTAGCAGATGTTGAGGTTGATGACGAGCCCTTTGAAGATAAAATGGATAGAATGACATCCGAGCTAAGTATACTATTTGAGGATAGTCATAGAATAGAGACTGAAATAAAAAATCAGCTAAATAAAATCGGTATCGTAATGAAATGAAAATTCTCATTTATGGAAGAGTGGAAAGATTATAAAATAGGCGATATATGCAGTAAGGTTTGCAGTGGTGGAACTCCATCAAGCAAACATACTGAATACTATGACGGAAACATTCCTTGGCTGAACATAAAGGAAATAAATTTTAATCGAATATTTTGCACAGAGAAATGTATAACCGAAGAAGGTCTAAAAAATTCTTCTGCCAAGTGGATAGAGGAGAATTCTGTGATTGTTGCAATGTATGGTGCTACCGCTGGTAAAACTGCAATAGCAAAAATTCCTCTTACTACTAATCAAGCCTGCTGCAATCTGACAATAAATCATTCTGTAGCAGACTATCGTTTCGTGTATTATTACCTCAGTTACAAGTTTATAGAGCTTGCTTCTTTGGCAAATGGTGGTGCGCAGCAGAACCTGAACGCACAGATAATAAAAGATTTTGAGATAAATCTGCCATCTTTGCATGAGCAAGAACTAATTGCAAATGTCCTATCTTCCCTCGATGATAAGATAGAGGTGAACAGGCGGATAAATGACAATTTAGAAATACAAGCTTTTGAGATATTTGAACATCTTTTTCCTGATATTTTCAGAGGAGAAAATAAAATAGGTGACATTATTATTCCAAAACGAGGAAAAGGATTACTTTCTAAAAATGCTGTTGATGGCAATGTGCCTGTAGTGGCAGGAGGAATAAATCCTGCAACATATCATAATACTTCAAATACGGAACCACCAGTTTTAACAATAGCTGCTTCTGGCGCAAATGCAGGATTTGTAAATTTATGGAATATTCCCGTTTGGTGTTCTGATTCATCATACATTGATTCTTCGATGACTCCAAATGTTTATTTCTGGTACGTCTTGTTAAAAAGAAGACAAAAAGAAATATTTGATGCTCAAGTTGGCTCTGCTCAACCACATATCTATCCCAAGCACATAGCAGAAATGCCTATTGGTTATTTTAATAGAGCTGAAGTTGAAAGATTTGTAGAGATAGTAAAACCTATGTTTGATATGATTGGAAACAATAAAGAAGAAAATAAAAGTCTATCTTCTATGCGAGATACATTACTCCCTTTGCTAATGTCCGGCAAACTTGAAGTTAAATAAATAATTATTTGAATGATGAATAACGAAACCTTTAATGAGAATAATTTCGAAAAAACTCTTATAGCTTTTTTCAAAGATAAGCTATCCTATGAGTATATATATGGAGCAGATATAAAAAGAAATCCGATTGAGCCATATATAAAGGATGATCTCGAGGAGGCGTTGAAATGGTTAAACGGGGATTTGCCGGATATTGCTTTAAAAGAAGCATTCCGTATAGTAACAAATATCACAGACGGAACGTTAGAAAAGCGAAATGAGACCTTTATGGATTATCTTCAAAATGGTATTGAGGTCAAATACTATTGGGAAGGTAAAGAGCGAACAGACCTTGTTAAAATTGTAGATTACAAAATAAGTGAATTAAACAGATTTAAAGTTGTTAATCAATGGATCGTATCTGAGTTTGAGAAAATCAGGTGCGACATGGTTGTCTTTGTAAATGGTTTGCCGTTGGTCGTAATAGAACTTAAGTCACCATCAAGTGATTCTGTAAATATAGAAGATGCTTATAAACAAATAAAACATTACCAACAAAAATGCCCAAGTTTGTTTGTATTTAATGCTTTTTCTGTTATTAGCGATATGACCACCACTAAGGCTGGAACAATAACAGCAGGAGAGAGTCGATATATGGAATGGAAATCTGTATATGGAGATTATGAAAGTACTTCTGTTGCTGATTACAACACCTTCTTCCAAGGCATTTTTCCAAAAAACAGATTACTCGACATTCTAAGCAACTTTATATGTTTTGACCACAAAGATGGCAAAGTCGCTAAAATTATGACTGCCTACCATCAATATTTTGCAGTTAACTCATCGATATATAATACAGATGGTGCTATAAATGGAAGTAGAAAGATAGGCGTTTTCTGGCATACACAAGGCTCAGGAAAATCACTTTCTATGGTATTTTATGTCCACAAGCTAATAAAGCAATATCCAAAGTGCAGTATTCTTGTAGTTACAGATCGAAATGACTTAGACCAACAGCTATATGAGCAGTTTATAGGCTGTAAACTGTTCTTGCGACAAGAAGCTCAACGTGTTGGCTATATTCAGGGAGATAATGGAAAAATAGTAGAAACTCCAGGTAGAGATGACCTAAGAAAGAAATTAAAAGGATTACAAGCAGGTGGAGTTATATTTACAACCATCCAGAAATTCGAAAACGGGTATGGTGTCTTAAGTAATAGGGAAGATATTATTGTAATAACCGATGAAGCTCATAGATCTCAATATGGAGAAATAGAATACGATAAGGATACAGGAAAAGAGAAGAAAGGCTTTTCAAAAATAATGAGAGAAGCACTCCCTAACGCTTCGTTTATTGGTTTCACAGGCACCCCCATATCGGACAGAGATAGAGATACCCAAGAAGTTTTTGGTGATTATATAAATATATATGATATGACACAGGCAGTTGCTGATGGTGCCACAAGGCCTGTGTATTATGAAAGTAGAGTTATAAATCTTAATCTTGATGAAAACCAACTGGCACTACTGGATGCAGAATTCGACAAATTGGCTGAAGAGGGAGCAACGGAGGAACAAAGAGAAAAAGTAAAGAAAGACAATAGTGGAATTAGAGGTATATTACATAGCGATTCAACTATTCTAAGCTTATGTAAAGACATAATTAATCACTATGAAGAAAATCGCCAGAATGAGTTGACAGGAAAGGCTATGATAGTAGCTCTTGATAAAGAGTCTGCAGTAAAAATCTATCGTAAAATCCTATCTTTACGTCCTCAGTGGAAAGAAAAAGTTCATGTTGTTGTTAGTAATGATAATGGTGACAATCCAGAATGGGCTGACGTAATTAGACCTAAGAAAGAAGATGGGAAACATTATTGGACTAACAAAGAGTTTGCCAAATTGTTTAAAGATGATAATAGTGAAATGAAAATTGCTATTGTCGTTGATATGTGGCTTACGGGTTTTGATGTGCCTAGTTTAGCGACAATGTATGTTTATAAGCCTATGAAAGGCCACAATCTGATGCAAGCTATTGCTCGCGTTAATCGAGTATTCCCAGATAAAGAAGGAGGCTTAATTGTTGACTATGTGGGCATTGCTAGCGCTTTAAAAAAGGCTATGTTTGATTATACTAAGAGAGATCAATTGCAATTTGGAAGTCAAGACATCAAAGATTCTGCAAAAATAAAATTCCAAGAAAAACTTGAGATATGCAGGTCTTTGCTTCATGGTTTTGATTACAGTAAATTTTTTATTGGACCTGACGGTATTAGAGCAGAATTAATTTCCGGTGCTGCAAATTTTTTCCTATCACCACAAAAAGAACAAACAAAAAAAGACTACATAAAAGAGAGTCAATTATTGCACAACGCAGTAACTCTATGTAGATCATTACTTACTGATGATGAGAAAAAAGAAGTTGCTTTTATGGATTCTGTTCGTGTAATGTTAAGCAGATTTAATCAAAAGGGTAAAATCAGCAAATATGAGATTAACGAACGAATAAATAAACTCCTGGAACAAAGTATCAAGAGCGATGGAGTCATAAATCTTTTTGAAAATAGAGAAAGAGAATTTTCTCTGTTTGACGAAGGCTTTATAGATGAGATCCGAAAAATGAAACAGAAAAATATGGCTGTTCATCTTTTGGAGAAGCTTTTAAAGGAGCGAATTAGGATCTACGAAAAAACCAATGTAGTGCAAAGCAAGAAGTTTAGCGAACTTTTAAATTCTTCGCTTTCGAATTATTTTAAAGGAATGCTAACAAATGAGGAGGTCATCGAGGAATTGCTTAAGATGGCTGCAGAAATCAAAAAGCAAGAAGAGCAAGGAAACAGTCTTGGACTTACACCTGAAGAGAAGGCCTTCTATGACGCACTAACAACTCCCAGAGGTATTAAAGAGGCTTATAGCGATAGTGAATTTATTGCTTTGACAAAAGAACTCACAGAAACTCTCCGAAAGAATCGTACAATTGACTGGAATCGTAAAGAATCTACGCGTGCAAAGATGCGCGTAATGATCAAGAGACTACTGAAAAAATATAACTATCCGCCAGAAGGACAGGAAGAAGCTCTTGATACTGTGATGGCGCAATGTAATAGATGGGCAGATAATGACGAAAATCTTGAATAGCTTATGATTGATACGAGAGAAAAATTCGCAGATGTCTTTGAGATTACTGACGCTGAGCTGAAATATTCACTGGAAGAAAGGCAAATAATTATTAAGCAATTCCAAGATGAGATGAAGTCTATCATATCCACACTTAGGAACTATGTAAGTGAGTTGAAGTATATGGTAGACAATAAATTAGACGTTTCTGCAATCACCCATTTGACTTTTGGTGTAGATTCTCACCTTCTGAATGCATTTCCTGTAATATATAAATATCGTGAATGCATAGTTATGTACCTCCTTGACGATAACTATCAGATGAACCATGACTTCTGGAATGAACTTAAAAATATAGCAGAAGAATTAATAAAGAACATGAATAGGGTAAAGGATCAGAGGTTGTATTATGATCATTACGAGCCTGCATACGATTTTATTGAGCATAGAATAACCCAGGAAGGGCTTTTAAAATTTCCAGACTGTTATACGGAGTTGATACAGGAAATAGATTGTTCCAGATATACCGGAATGGATTTGATGAATGTCCTTTATGTTGCTCTAAGTCACATTCGCGACTTGATGACAGATATTAAAGATTCTTCCAATTATTACGAAAATGATACTTTGGAAAAAATATATAACCTTAATTACGATCTTTTTGTTCGAATGTATTGGCCAGAAATAGAGAAAGGTTTTAGGTCTCATGTAACAGCAATTCAAAAAGGTCAAATTAATGAAGAGTGTTTGTATGAGCGACGTAGCAGTGAAATACTAACTTTTGAAGGGAATTCATTAGGCATTATTTGGCGAGATTTTGAACATGACAAGGCAAATTTGGCACTAAAGTTGAAGAATAAATCTTTATCAGATGATAATTGGAAAACTTATTTTAATGCTATAAAACGTTTTGATGAATATGACAAGTGGATTGATGAATTGGTACATCCTAACGTAGAGGAAAAAGTATATCCAATTAGTGACTGGGACAAAATCTTCAAAATAGAGATAGATATTGTCAAAATTAAAAGCAGAATTCCTTATTTGTTGCCAGAAAATATATCAAAGACACATCTTTTTGTCTTGCATAAAATTTTAGAAGAAATAAACTGGTTGCATGATGAAAGAGATATTCATTTTCTTAAGTGGTTCAATGAGGTTTATGGATGGACTAGTAGTGCATATGATTTCAAAAGCATAGATTCGCGTCTAAAAGAGAGCCATTCTTTAGACTGGAACATTAGAACTTTAACATCAGAGAAAATCTCAAAAAAATACATTGACCTTGCGAGCAAGATAAGAAATGAGTTTGTTGTTGAACTTGATGGGCATGTGGTAAAGCGAGACAATAAAAAGTATTTCATAGATCAAGAATGCTACATAGAACACAAGAAAAAGCTCTGATTTTTATACCACGATTTTATACCTTTTTAAAAAGATTATATACCTCATATACCTTTCTTGGTAAATGAGGTTTTTTTATTCTATTAACCTAAAAATTACCCCTAATTTTGCAGTGTCGAAAGACAAAAATTGTTCTTTGAAATCTTGAAATCGCAAAGCTGGAGAAGGCTCCAGTTACCCTATACATTATTTAAATAAATAAGAAAATGAAGATTAGGAATTTTTTTAGTCGTATCGGTGGCATGTTTGCCGGTACTGACACAAAGGCATTGCTTATTAAGCATGCTTTACGAAGTGAGGATGTATATCAGGATTTAGTAGATGTTCTTGACGACCATTTACGTTCTCCTGAGTGTGTAATCCCTGTAATCTACGGACTGACGAGAGCATCAGGCGAACTTATTAAGGCGCTTGAAAAAGAAGGTTTAACTTCGAGAGGGCAGTTCGATGATATGCTCAACGTTTGGCTCAAAGACGTTGATGATGATAACGACCCGTATTATTCGATGAGAAGAAGATTCGGCGAATATAAACAAATATGTGGTTAATGCTCTAGTTGTAATAGTTTTTTTCCATATGATTAAATCTGGTTTTAATTTGTTTGTAACTCCAGCGGACAGCGGTCCGCACAACCCAGCCCTCTGTGAAGATCGCTGTTCTTTTCAAGAGATAGTTAACGTACGCTCGCGTACACTAGTATAATTTTAAAATAATAAAAAAATGAAAAAGAAAATTTTATTAATTTCTGACTGCGCTGAATTAGCGAATGTCATTGAACGAGATTTAAGCGATAAGCAGTCCCTCAATACAGTTGCTACATCTGTGTTAGACAATTTAGAGGGCAAATTGAGTTCAGGGTTACTGGATACTTTCAATGGCTTGCTGCTTGGCTTCAACGAGAAAATGCAAGATGAAATAGCTAAAGACATTTGGGATTTCACCTTGGGGCATTATATTCACTGGACAAATTGCCCGTCAGCAGACACTATCCTTATGACCTGTTATAACTGGATTGCTGAGGAGCAGGGATTTGAATTAGTAAACATTTAAATAATAAGGTATATGAAAGAGATAATTTATACCAAAGACGGTAAGCGCTACGAACAGAAGCCTTGGCCGAAGCTGATATCAGTTAAGACCCACCATAATGGATATGCGGTGAGGATAGGTGACAACGAGTATATGTACCTCGATGTGCCAGGACTAATTAAAGGCCTTGCAGTTCATTCCGGGTTTGAAGATATTGGA
>Ga0256407_10013928_pt1 | contig 10676 bp, 7 predicted proteins | sample RumenRJG_04DNA_FD_193489 | JGI IMG/M metagenome (GOLD analysis project Ga0256407, IMG submission 193489) | Bovine rumen microbial communities from Lethbridge, Alberta, Canada - RJG_04 | ecosystem: Host-associated > Mammals > Digestive system > Stomach > Rumen | place: Canada: Alberta | collected... | reverse complement strand
TATTTGCGCGTGGGCGAGAATCGTGCGAGTGTGGTTTTGCTCGGGAAGTTTGGAGCGAGCAAGATGCTTTTGACGGGCGACCTGGATTCCGTGGGCGAGCGCCATTTGCTCGAGATGAACCCGACGCTTTCGGCGGAACTTTTGCAGGTGGCGCATCACGGTTCGGCTGGGAGCAATACGTTAAGCTTCTTGTCGCAGGTGTCGCCCAAGTACGCGTTCGTGAGTGAGGGACAGGGAAATCGCTACGGGCATCCCGCGCCATCTGTTGTGCGCAAATTGAACTTGGTGCTTGGCGATTCTACGAAACTTTACCGCACCGATTTGCAAGGCTCCGTCCGCTTTGAGCTCTCGCCGAACATGGGCATTTTGCACTAGAAATAACTGGATTCTTCCACTATCGCTTCGCTCTAGTGTCAGAATGACGGGAATCGTGACGGTATCGCGATAGGGAAAGTGTCATTCCCGCAGAGCGCTGTCATTCCGCACACCGATGCGGAATCTCCATCTCGTCATCCTGAAGGAACATGTCATTTCGCAGTCGTCATCCTGAAGGAACGAAGTGACTGAAGGATCCAGTTATTTTTTATATTGCAATTTGTTTCGCATTTTGGGTATTCGCGAGGTTTTCGAGGGTTATGGTTCACAAAATTCACATCCCGGTGATGGGCATTTGCTATACGGCGGACACGCCGATTCGTGTAGCGCATTTGGGAATCACGTCGGTAATTTCGCTTGTGGACGATGGACTCCTCGAAGAATACCGCATGGCTTATGCAGAACGCTTGGGCCTTGATTTGGGCTCTCCGCAGACAACCCGCATTGGCCGCATCCGTTCGTATCTGGATTTTGTGGCGGACGAAGTAGAGCGCAAGTTTACACGTCTTTGCGCATGCCGCTTTGATGGCGGTAGCGACAAGGACCTTTATTTTCTGATGCTCCCGCTGGATTCCAGACTCCGCGTAGAATACGATGGCATTTTTGCAAAGACGGGGCTTGCCCGCATTGCGGCCGAGGCTGCGCTTACCGAGAAAATGGAACCGGGTGAAATTCAGGCAAACATCATGGTCGGCTTGAATCACGAGGAGGCCGCGTTCGATGCGGTTCGCGGCTTTGCCGCTTCGAAGGTGTCGGGCGCGCTTGTGCTCAGCGCGGGCGTGAACTTGTCCGTTTTCGAAGAAATTGCAAAGTGCAAGGACTTTTATAGGACGGGCAAAAAACCTCCGAAAAAGAAGATTATCCTGAAAGTTTCGGATTACCGCTCGGCACTCATTCAGGGCCGCTATTTGGCAAAGAAAGGTTTGGAAGTTTACGAATACCGCATTGAATCGGGCGTGAACTGCGGCGGTCATGCATTTTTTGAATCCAAGAAGTTGTTGCTTGAGGTTGTCCGGGAATTTGTCGAAAAGCGCAAAGAACTTTTTGAGACTACGCGCTCGATGATTGCGAAGTTCGCGGCTTCTTGTGTCGCGGCGAACAATGCTGCCAATGCATCTGCGTCGGGTGCTGCAAACATCCCAGTGCTGGGAATTCTCCCGCCGCCGTCGCCTGCGCGGATTACCGCGCAGGGCGGGCTTTGCGCCCCCGAAGACATTGCTCAAGTCTTGTCGCTCGGGATTGATGGCGTGGGTGTCGGAACCCCGTTCTTGCTTGTACCGCAGGCGACCAGCGTTGATAAGGAAACGCGCCGATTGCTTGTGGGCGCAAAGCCCGAAGATGTTTGCATCAGTCATGCGTCACCGCTCGGCATCCCGTTCGTGAATCTGCAAACATCGACGGCGGCAAGAATCTGTGAGCAAAAGATTCAGGAATACTTTGCTCCAGAATCAGAAAAGTCCGGGAATCCTGAATTGAAGCCCGGTTTCCCGTGCCGCCAGCATTACCTTTGCCAAAATATCCCCGGCTTTGACCATCCCGTTTGCATGGCTTCGCGTGAGTACGTAATGCACCGCCTGGCCGAAATCGATGCTTTGGAAAAAGAGGATATTGAGGCTTGTCAAATGCGCCCGTACAATGCGGATGTCGAAGAATTGCAAAACGTTTCGCAGGAACGCGGCTCGCTCGAATCTTCCATTCGTCGAAAGTATGACAAGCTCCGCCGCGTCACGCTTTCGCGTGAATGCATCTGCCGATTCCTCGGGAATGCCGGCCGCGAAGAAATCCGCGAGAAAAGCCCGTCGCTCCATTACCAGCCGGAATGTGTTGCCGTCGCTCGTGGCTCGCAGCCCGCTCGCACTCGCGAACCGATTACCATTTGCCCGAATCCAGACATTGGCTATTTCGATCGCGAGTACACGCTTCTGGAAATGATGCAGCACCTTTATGGCACAGGTCGGCGCCTTACGCCTAAAGACAAACCAAGCGCCTTCGAGATCGAAGAACGCTTGCTGAAGAATGTGCTATTGTAAATGCTCAGAATGACGCGGGGTGTTTCCTATTACGTTTTCTTCCTACTTCCTACTGTCTACTTCCGACTATGTTCTAATCCGCAAATCCGATTCTTGCCTGAAAGTGGCATTGCGTCATGTCGTCGGCGTTCATTCCGAAAATATACGCGTGGTGGTTCGTGTTCTTGAACCGCACAATGTTTACCTTGCCTGCGAGCGGAATCTGTGAGATGTAGTTTATCTGTATCGAACGGATCCTGCGGCTCTTGAGTTCCTGCGGATCGAGCGAGTTTGTCACCCAGTCCACATAACGGCAGTGGTTCACGTGCTTGTTCATGTCCAAATCACTGTACTTTGCAATTTCTGTCGCTACAATTTGCGGGTCCACCTGCGGATCCAAAATATCCATCATCTCGGGGAGCGCGTTCTTGCCCGGAATGAGCGGGATCGGGTACGGTGCGTTGGCCGGGTTTTCGGCCTTGCCGGTCTTCATGTTCACCAGGAGCCACGAGGAGGTCGCCTGCGCGATGGAATGCCCCTGCGCATCGAGGATGGAATAATCCTTAAGACAGACTTTGTCCTTAATAATGTCCTTTGCCCATGTCGAGATGGAGAGCTTCTCGCCCCAGACCGGGTGGTGGTGCATTCGGATTTTCAGTCGCGTGATGACCGTGGTGTAGCCAGCCCTCATCATCTTCCAGATGCCAAAACCGTTCTGTTCGGCGTCGGCGATGGCTGTTTCTTCCATGAACAAGAAGAGATTTGAAAGCTTGAGTCGGCTGTGGTGGTCGCAATCCGAGAATCGCACTTCAAAATTTTTGGTAGTGACTTCCGGTTCCATGTTTTTCCTCACGTGGTTGTGTCCTTTTCGAGCCGCTTTGGACGTCCTCGAAAAAAAACTGTATGTGATAATAATGTATAATTTTTATCGTATGAACGAGTTCCAATTCCGCCCTAGTTTTATTCAACTTCCTGCTTACCATTCTTTTGAGGGGTCTCTTTGCCTGCCCGGGTCAAAGAGCATCACGAATCGCGTTTTTTTGATTTCTGCGCTTGCCGAAGGTACGACGCACCTTAAAAATTTGCTTAAAAGCGATGATACCCGCTATATGGGGGAGGCGTTGCAGCGCCTGGGCGTGAAAATTGATTTTACGGACGATTTCAAGGATGCCGTTGTCGTAGGGCATGGTGGCCCGTTTGACGGCCCAAGTCCGTCTATTGAGCTTTTCCTCGGGAATGCGGGGACTGCAATGCGCTCCTTGACGGCGGCACTCTCGCTTGGCTGGGGCAAGTTTATCTTGCGTGGCGAAGAACGCATGAGCGAACGCCCGATCCGCGATTTGGTCGATGCACTCCGTACGCTGGATGCCGATATCAAGTATCTGGAATCCGAAGGCTACCCGCCGGTCCGCATCAAGGCCGATGGCCTCAAGGGCGGCGATGTGAGTGTCCGCGGGAATATTTCGAGCCAGTACCTCACGGCGCTCCTGATTTGCGCCCCGTACTGCAAGTCTCCGCTCCATATCCATGTGGAAGGCGAACTGATTTCTGCGCCGTACATCGAACTCACGCTCGACGTGATGAAGCGATTCGGCGTTGACGTGCGCCATGACGGTCTTACGGATTTCTACGTACCGCAGGGCTGCTACAAGTCCCCCGGTGAATTCTTTGTCGAAGGCGATGCAAGTTCTGCAAGCTATCCGCTCGCCGCTGCCGCAATTGCCAAGGGCAAGGTGCGTGTGCTCGGTGTCGGTAAAGAGAGCCATCAGGGCGATGTCGGCTTTGCGAAGGTCCTCGAGAAGATGGGTGCAAAGATTGAAATCGGTCCGGACTGGATTGAATGCGATGGCCGCGGTTGCGAACTGAAGGGCCTCGACATGAACCTGAACGACATCCCGGATGCGGCCATGACAGTTTCCGTGCTTGCGCTCTTTGCAAAGGGTACGACCACGATTCGTGGCATTGGCAGCTGGCGCGTGAAGGAAACGGACCGCATTGCGGCCATCTCTGCAGAACTGCAGAAAGTGGGCGCCCGCGTGATCGCCGACATGGATACGATTACGATTGAGCCGCCGGAACAGTTGCAGCCGGCAACGATCGAGACTTACAATGACCACCGCATGGCGATGTGCTTCAGTCTCGTTTCGCTCGGAGGTGTGCCCATGAAGATTCTTGACCCTGCTTGCGTGAACAAGACTTATCCCCATTTCTTTGAAGATTTCGGAAGGCTCGCTCAATGATAAATCTAGCCCAAAAGATAGTTGTCACAGGTTTTGCACGGCTTGCTTTATGCATCTGCCTTGTGCTTGGCGCCTTTGCTACTGAGGCCGCTGCTTCTGACACGCTGTCGATTTGGGTTATGGATAACGGCCTTGGATCGAAGAACGCGATGATTCGTCTTGTGAAGAAGTTCTATCGCGAGACGGGGATTCCCGTAAAGCTGACGTCCTTGACCTGGGGCGAGGCTTTTAACAGGATCGCGCAGACGTTTGCGGATTCGAATGAGGTTGCCCCGGATGTCATTCAGCTGGGTTCTACGTGGGTCCCGCATTTTGCTGCGGCTGGGCATATTCGTCCGGTCGATTACCTGATGCCGCAAATTGATTCGGCGAGGTTCTTGGGCGAGGGCCTTCGCAGTGCGCATATTTCGGGACGCCCCGAGATGTATGCCGTGCCGTGGTTTATCGATGTCCGCGGATTCTTTGTAAACGAGCGCCTTTGGCGGGAACTGGGCTTTGAAGATGCCGATATGGACTCGTACTCGCAGTTCTTGGGAGTGCTGAAAACGATCGCAAGTTCCGATTTGAAAAATGAATCTGGAGTCAAGGTGACTCCGTTTGCGCTCCCGGGCAAGGATGACTGGGCGGGGCAGCAGTGCATGGCGCCGTTTGTCTGGAGCCACGGTGGCGATTTTGTGGTGCCGTCGGGCAAGGGGTACCGCAGTGCGCTTCTAGATTCGAATACGCTTGTCGGTCTTGCGCTTTACGCAAAAATTATGGGCGATGCGCAAATGGCGCCTCATAGCTTGTTCGAAAACTCTTCGGATAATGCCGATGGCTTTGTGCGCTCGGAACGCGTGATCCACTATGGAACGTCGGAACTGATCAAGCAACTGGAATATTCCGAAGAAGCCGGTGGCCTTGCTAATTCTGCAATCGCAAAAGACGGCATTAAGGTCTTGGAACTCCCCTCCGGGCCGCACGGCAAGTTCTCGTTTATGGGCGGGAGCCATCTGGCTCTTGGCAACAAGAAGGATACGTCCAAGTATGCTCTTGCTGAACAGCTGCTTGCCTACATGCTCCGTGCAGACAACATCGACGCGTTCTCGCGTCAGGTTGGGTTCTTGCCTGCGGACAGGAGCATTCTCCACATCTGGAACCGCGACTCGCGCTATTCCAAGATTGTTGCTGGCCTGGAACATAGCCGCAGCTTCCCGAATATCCCGGAATGGGGCGAGGTCGAAAAGATCCTGATTGACTTGTCGAATGGCATGGGAACTTTGTTTGTAAATACAAAGAACAAGAAACGCCGCAGTGCAATACTTGCCAAGATGGTTTGCGACGCTAATGTGAAAATCAATAGGATATTGGATTTCCCGGATACTTTGGATAACTCGGAACGGATGCATTGGGCACAGCAGTTCTTCTTGTATGATTATAAGGAAATTTATCCGAAGAATTCCGCAAATATTATTGGGCGATACGAACTGCCTTCTGTTGACGAATTTAAGTACAAGCTGATTTCTTCGAAGTATTTGCTCGCTATTCTGGGTGCAGGCGTTTTGTTGCTTTGCGTGATTGTGGTGTGCTATAGAAGAAGGAAAAAGTAGTTCTCGCTTATGAATAAGTTGTTTAAAACCGTATTGTTGCCGTTTCTTGCAGCACCTCTTTTTGCGCACGTGAACGTTTCTTCGTATAAAAGCTATGTCGATTCGCTTTTGCCGGGGACGACTTTTGGAATGTCTGTCCGTTCTGTTAAAATGGGCAAAGAAATAGGGAATGTGAATGGTAATGAGTTCTTCACTCCGGCAAGTACGCTCAAGACCTTGACGACGGCAGCCGCTATCCATTTTTTGCCGCTGGACTATGAACCCAAAACAGAAGTTACTGTTCTTGGCGATATTGAAAAGAATACGCTTACGGGTTCCCTTAAAATTCGTGGCGAAGGCGATCCGAACTTCTCGGCGAGATATTACGATGATCCGTTTTACATGCTGAATGCGATGGTGGATTCCGTGCGGGCGATGGGGATCGATACCATTGTCGGTCGAATTGATCTGGACACGAGCTATTATACGGGACCGTGGAAAGCCGAAAACTGGCGCCGGAATTTTTATGATTCCTGGTATGGTGCCGAAATCGGCCCGCTTGGATTCAACGATAACTGTGTGACGATCCGTTTTTGGCCGGGATATTTTCGCGGTGACACGGCAGTCGTGTCGATACAGCCCGATGTCGGATACGTTAAAGTTATCAATAACTTGAAGACGGTGAAGGGGCATAAGAAAAAGTGGGTCTATGGAATCGACCCTGTAAAGTCCGTGATTACCCTTGGCGGAACGATTGGCGAAGATGTCGATTCTGCAAGCATGGTGCTTCCGATTCGCAATCCGATTGGATACTTTAGGGCCGCTTTCATGTATGCGCTCAAGAATCGCGGGATCGTATTTAAAGAAAGCAATTCTGTCGCGTCAGAAACGGAACTCGGGAAGTTTTCGTTTTCGGCGGCGCCGCTCTTGAGCTTTCTCGATGAAATCAATCAGCGTAGCCAGAATTTGCATGCCGAAACGCTTTTGAGAAATCTTGGTGCGCAGATTTCAGGCGAGGGCAGTGTTGAAGGTGGCCGTAAGGCCGAACGCAAGTTCCTTTTGGAGATGAACCTCAATCCGACAGATTTCGATGTCTGGGATGGCAGCGGCCTTTCTCCCGAGAATAAGGTGAAGCCCTCTACGGTTACGAAAATGCTTGCGAAGATGGCGCGCCATCCGAATGGCGAATATTACATCAATAGTTTTGCAAGTCCTGGCGTTGGCTCTGGTGCTAAGCGCATGATGAATTTGGAAGCTCCGTGGCTTACGCGGTTCAAGACGGGCTACATTGCAGAAGTCCATGCGCTGGTGGGCTATATCTATACGATGGATGGCGACACGCTGACGGCGGCGATGTACTTGAATGGCACGAATACTAATCCGGACTGCAAGAGCAAGGATGTTCTTGATACGCTTTGGATGCGCCTCATCAATTACACGAACAACAATAACAATTCGCTTTTGAAAATGAAAACGCTTTGGCTCGATGCCCAAGGCATAAGCGGCCTCAACAAGCGTCTGGACCACTTCTCGAAAATGCTCTTGGGGACGCCTTATAAGCTTGGCCCGATGGGCGAAGGCCATTTGGACCCGGTTGAAGATAAGCCGTTAGTTTATCTAGATTCCGTGGATTGCGTGACGTACCTGGAGCAAGTTGTCGCACTTGCGATGTCGAAAAGTGAAAAGTCTCTGTATCGTCAGTTGCAGCGGCTTCGCTACAAGGGCGGCAAGGTGAGCTTTCTTACGCGAAAGCATTACCTGCTTGACGATTGGGTCGGCGAAGGCAAGTATGCAAAAGTCATCCCGATGGAAGGCGAAGTTTCTGTTACCCGCACGATGCCCAAGAAAGAGTTCTTCAAGAATCACAACGTCAAATACACGGGCAAGGAGACGCCAGTCAAGGTCCGCTATGTCCCGCTGGAAAAGGCTGTTGAAATGGCGAATAAGACGTACAAGGGTGCGATGAAGGTCCTTGGAATGGGTATTGTCGGATCGTCAGAAAATATTGACCTCACGCACACGGGATTTGTAATTTATTATCCGGGGCAAAAGCCGGTGCTGCGCCACGCCTCATCGCAAAAGAAACAGGTTCTGGAAGTCCCGCTTGCAGAATACTTGCAGACCCGCAAAGTGCCAGGCGTTACCTTCTTCAAGTTTATACAGCATTAGTTTGAATTGCGGACAAAGATATTCTAGTTAAGAGTTCTGAGTTACTAGTTACTAGAACGCCATAATATGTAATTCTCTAGTAACTCTTAACTAGTATCTAGTAACTGCACCGAAGGTGCCTACAACAGAGAATCTAGTGCGACGATGGCGACAAGGCTGTGCTCGGTCTCGCTGGATTCAAAAATTGTCCATGCGTCGGGTGCCCACCTGTAGGCGTTTGTCGTGAGTTCGTTGCCCATTGCGATTTCGGCGGCTTCGACTTCTTCCCATTTGATTTTCCCGGCGGGCGCCTTGTAGTAGCGCAGCATGCCAATCGCGTCCATCATCTCGGGATAGTTGTCCACAAGTTCGTAGACGCAGTCCTTGTAGCTCTTGCCGCTCACGCGCACGACTTCAAAGGTCCTGTTGTCCTGAAGGAACTTGGAAAGGTCATCACGGTGCATTTCGATTTTGGCGCCTTCGCCGAAAAATGTTGAAAGTTCGCGGAAAACGTCCGAATCCTCTTCGATAAGCGGCGCAAGTCTTTTGATCTGCGATGTAATTTCTTCAGGCATATGTAAAAAGTAGTAAGACTCTAAGCGTCGGCCAAGGAATACCTTCGCAAAAGTCTGCAAGGTGAGTGTCGCGACGGGCTGCTTGCAGACCGGCATGACCGAACCGCAGCGACGGACGCCGTAGGCGTCAACTCCGAGCTGGGGCCCCTCCCGCATAATAGACCTTTTTTTGCGTTTTTATAGCGAAGCTCTTTTTTCCTAAAAAACATACTTACTATCTTTATGGCGAAAAAGGGCTCCAGGGAGGTACCTTGGGGCAACCGTTTCGATTGTCAAAGAATTAAAACGAAGGAATTATGGCAAATCGTGTTGTTATCGGCTCCCAGTGGGGCGACGAAGGAAAAGCCAAGGTTGTAGATTTCTTAACGCTCGATGCAGATATCATCGTGCGTTTCCAGGGCGGCGCTAACGCCGGCCATACCGTGGAAGTGGGCGACAAGAAGTTCGTCTTCCACTTGATTCCCTCGGGCATTATGCACCCGGACAAGATTTGCGTCATCGGTAACGGCGTCGTGCTCGATCCGATCCAGACATTGAATGAAATTGCAGACCTCCATACGAAGGGCATCAACCCGGAAGGTCGTCTGTTCATCGCTAACAACGCACACGTCGTGCTCCCGTACCATTCCACCTTGGACAAGGCCAAGGAAAAGAAGGCCGGCAAGGCTGCTATCGGTACTACGGGTCGCGGTATCGGTCCGTGCTATAGCGACAAGGTGAACCGCATTGGTGTGCGCGTGGGTGACCTCATGGACGAACGCGAACTCCGTCCGCGTGTCGAAGCCATGGCCAAGGTTCACAACGAAGAATTCAAGGTGATGTACGACGTTCCTGAAATCGATCCGGAAGTGGTCATCAAGGACTACCTCGAACTCGGTCAGAAGATCAAGCCGTTCGTCGCCGACGTGAGCGAAATGCTCTACAAGGCAGTCAAGGAAGGCAAGCGCCTCGTGTTCGAAGGTGCTCAGGGCACTATCCTCGACGTGGACCAGGGAACCTACCCGTTCGTGACCTCCAGCAACACGGTTGCCGGTTACGCAAGCTGCGGTGCAGGCATTGGCCCCACGGCTATCGACCAGGTTGTCGGTGTCGTCAAGGCTTACACGACCCGCGTGGGTAACGGTCCGTTCCCGACCGAACTTTTGGACGAAACGGGCGACACGCTCCGCAAGATCGGTAACGAATACGGTGCAACGACCGGTCGTAACCGCCGCTGCGGTTGGTTCGACGCTCCGGTGGTCCGCAAGGCTGCCGTGGTGAACGGTCTTACTCACCTCGCCATCACGAAGCTCGACGTGCTCGATACCTTCGACACGATCAAGATCTGCACTCACTACGAATGCGATGGCGAAAAGATCGAAAACTTCCCGAACCAGCTTTCCAAGGTCGGACGTTGTGTGCCGGTTTACGAAGAAATGCCGGGCTGGAAGTGCGATACCACCAAGTGCCGCAAGCTCGAAGAGTTGCCGGCTAACGCTCGCAAGTATCTCGACCGCATGGCCGAACTTGTTGGCGTGAAGATCGGTATGATCTCTATCGGTGCCAAGCGCGACCAGAGTATCATCGTTGATCTGGACTAAATAAAGAAAAGGGGAAGATAAAATGGAAACATCCACAGTCGATTTGTTGAAGGGCGTTGAACTCTTCTCGGAATTAAACGAAGAACAGTTGGGGATGATTGCTAATCTGGTGATCGTCAAGAACTACAATCGTGATGAGACTGTGGTCCTGGAAGGAGACGATTCTGTACAGGCTTTGTAC
>Ga0256407_10013926_pt1 | contig 10677 bp, 20 predicted proteins | sample RumenRJG_04DNA_FD_193489 | JGI IMG/M metagenome (GOLD analysis project Ga0256407, IMG submission 193489) | Bovine rumen microbial communities from Lethbridge, Alberta, Canada - RJG_04 | ecosystem: Host-associated > Mammals > Digestive system > Stomach > Rumen | place: Canada: Alberta... | reverse complement strand
AATTCCAAGGCTCTCTATGGCGGGCCTGACGGCGCGAAACACGAAATCTTCACACCGTCGTCCTCGGCAGCTGCTTCGGCCAGCTCCAAGGTCACCCGCCCGCCTTCCTGCGTATAGTTCAGCACCAGCAGGATCCGGTCGTCGTCGTATAGGTACGCAGCGTTCAGGAACGTGTCGACCAAGAACTGCCGGTACCCGGGATCGTCAAGATCCCCGTCCCGGAACCGCTCGAGGAAGTAGATCACCTGCTCCCGGTCGATGTCCGGCTCTGCTATGAGCAGCTGCGCGATCCCGCGCTCGAGATCTGCCCGCTCAGCCTCCAGCTCTACGAGGTGAGACTTCACGCTGTCCGTTATGATCCCGGCGTCGATCGCTGCGAGAGTGTTCCGGATCGCCTGCTCGTTCTCCCGCTGCCGTCGTTCGAGCGCGTCCAGATCTGCCGCGTCCCGGGTGCGCTGCTGGTACTCCACGCAGCTGTCGGCCACGGCCTCAATGAACTCGTCGGAGTGGATCAGGGCCGCCAACTCCCGGACGATCAGATCCTCGATCCACTGCTTCTGGACTCGCTTCTTTTTACATCGGTGCGCCCTGCGCCCGTTACAGACGTAATAGTAGTAGATCGAGCTCACGCTCTCGCCGGTCATGGCCTCGCCACAGTGCCCGCAGAACAGCTTCGTCGTCAGCAGGTACGACACGCCGCGCTCTGCTGCAGGCGACACGTGGTGCTGCGCCGCGACCTTCTGGCACTTCTCCCAGAGATCCCGGTCGACGATCGCAGGGATCCCGCCCTCAACTCTCATATCTTTGAAGAGGTACACACCGGCGTATCGCTCGTTCTGGATGATCCTCCGGATCGAGTTCTTGTTGAAGCGGCCGCCTCTCGTCGTTCGATATCCTTCCTCGTTCAGTTTTTTGTATATATCCTTCGCCGGGATCCCGGCAGCGTATTCCTCGAAGATCCTGCGCACGACTGGCGCAGTCTCCGGGTCTATCTCGAAGCGGCCGTCGGCTCCCTTCCTGAGTCCGAGCAGCGTCAGGCCGAGCGTCTTCAATTCCTTCGCGCTCTCATAGTTCCCGCGCTTCACGTTCTGCGACAAGTTCTCGGAGTAGTACTCCGCGTATCCCTCCATGACACTCTCGAGAATGATCCCCTCCGGCCCCTCCGGGATCGTCTCGGCTGCGTAATACAGCCGGACGCCGCACTTCTTCAGCCGGTACTTGTACGTCGCGGAGTCATATCGGTTCCGGGCGAAGCGATCCATTTTCCAGCAGAGCACCGCCTCGAAGGCTCCGCGCTCCGCGTCCCGCAGCATGCGCTGGAAGTCCGGACGCTTATCAGTCCTGCCGGTGAGCGCCCGGTCGGCGTACTCGCCCACAATCGTGAAGCCGTTCCTTTTTGCGAAGGCGCGGCACTCCCGGATCTGTCCCTCAATGCTCTCTTCGCGCTGGCCGCTGCTCGAATACCGGGCATATATAACCGCCCGGATCAGCTGGCGGCTCTCGTCTTTTTTGATAGCCACGTCACTGCTCCAAACTCGGCAAAATCCACAGGTCGGTCACATAATCGCCGAGAGTGTTCGCTGGAAAGGATCCGGCGGCGACTCTTTCGATCAGATCTTTATCGAGAGTAAACGCGACCACCTTCGACTCCGATCCGTCGGTCATGTCAGCGACCGCCCAGTACTGGATCTCGTCATACTTATCAAAACCCTGAGTCTCGATAAGGTCTGCCGCATTGTAGTAGTTCTGGTCGATCGTCATTTTATTGTTTGCCTGCGGCTCAATCTTTGCCTTTACAACCACGACGGCCTTCCCGTCGATCTCGTTTTCATTCACCTCAAGCAACTCGCCGTATTCAAGAGACGGCCCCGCCTGATCATCGTCTTTGACTTCCTGCTCTTCCGCTGTCGCCGTGGGGCTCTGGTCTGCTGCCTGATCGTTCGGCTCTTCAGATCCGCCGCAGCCGACTGCGGTGATCAACACCAAAAGGGCCGCCACCGCCGCGACCCACCACTTCTTCGTTCTCTTCTTCATGTTTCTGCTCCCTTCAATATTTTCCAGTGCACCTCAGATCTTCAAGATAAGCCAGCGCCTTCTCTCGGCCTTCCTCGTTCAACTCCCGGAAGTAAGCAAGCAACCTTCGCTCGTCGTCCGCATGAACCTGATCAGGATCAGGAAGATCTTCCTCAAAGAAGAACTGGATCCCGACGTCGTAGATCTCGCAGAGCTTCACCAGCATGTCAGCATCCGGCTGGCCGTGCATGTTCTCCCAAGCGTGAACCGTCTTATCACTTTTTCCTATCTTATCCCCGACTTCGCGAGCCGTCATACCTGCAGCTGCTCGGGCTTCTTTTAGCTTGCTTGCGATATTTTCGCGCGTGTTTCTCCGGTTATTATCAGCCATCTGAGTCACCTCCCGCCTAAATTATACAACCGGATCCGGCGGTGGTAAATATAATTTTCTACATTTTGTAGATAAAAATAGACAAAACCTCTTGACACCCTACTTTTTGCAGAGTATATTATAAGCGACCCTACAAAACGTAGAGCGAGCGAAAGGAGCAACGCCATGATGATCAACGAGTTCGAGGCAAGGACAGGAATCTACCCGACCACAGACCTCTACAGAATTATTGAAGAGTACTACTACGAGTTCGACGGTGACAAGGACGAGTTCTGCAAAGCATACAAAGAGAACGCCAACGGCATCGCTGAGGAAATCAGGAACAAGGCCAACATCGACAGCGCTCTGTTCAGCAAGAAACAAGCTGCCGAGATCAACAGCCTGACCGTCGAAGTGGAGAAGCTGGCTAAACAGCTGGATCACGAGCTGGAGTGGAAGCCGTGCGAGCTCGACGGAAACGTCCTGCAGAACGACTACGAGAGACTGAAAGCTGCCGGCAACCCGTGGAATGAAGAGGCGGTGAAAGAATGGCTCAACGAGGACTTCGGCTTCGAGAGGGACAAGATCAAAATCTACCGCAGCGTTCCGACCTATGAGGTCAATCGCCATGGCGCCCTGAGAAGAACAGGAGAAGCTGAGCGCGCCCCGTACTATGCGGCAACGGATTGGAACTACGCGAGATTCGACTGCGGCCTCATGAGTTACGAGCTGGACAACGGCGAGCTGAGATTCTTCAACCACTAAAGCAGAGTGACGCCCTTCCGGGCGGTAATGCTACCAACGGCGGTCACAAGTCCGCGAGAGAGCATTGAAGGGAGTGAAACGCTTGAACATTATCCAGAAGATCCTGCTCAGCTACGTTGCGTTCAACTGCGCTTTCGTGGCGATCTGCGTCGGCTACTTCATTTACGATGTAGTCACGTCGATCAGGGCATGGATGAAGAGGCGCGAGCAGAATACAGGAAAGGAGGAACAGCAAGCATGAACACAATCGTGAGCGTTATCGCCGACAGGATCAAGGAGCGCGGCATGACTCAGGTGTATGTCAGCAGGCAGGCCAACATGGATCCGGATCTGCTCGGCAGATCACTGCACGGGAATCGCAAACTGAAGGCGGACGAGTTCGTCAACCTTTGCAAAGTTCTCGGCCTGACGCTGGAGGACTTCAAGACGCCGCATGCCAGTTAAGGAGGCACCACGTGAGATACGACCCGAAGATCTACAAGGAGCTGCAGGCGATCCGCGACAGGATCCCGCGCAACACATATAAGACTATACTCGGCCAGCTGCGGGCCGGTGACATGATCGGCGCAGCCATGGGAGTGAAGCGGCTGCAGAGGCAGCTCGCCCGGGCCGATAAGGAAGGAGGCAAAGCATGAAGTACGAAGTCTGTCCAAACTGCGGCGCACACCTCGATCATGGAGAACACTGCGACTGCATGAAGAAGAAAGCAGACAAGACGACCGGCGCCAGCGCTGGCCAGTACGCAGACAAACCAACAACAGAGACACCTAAGAAGAAGCCCAACCTCATGCCGGGAGCATGAAGAGGGGCGGCAGGCATGAGACCTGCAAAGTCTGCGGGAAGGACTGGAACGTCAGCCTGCAGCTAATCCTCCCGGAGCACGGGTATATCTGCCCGCACTGCCGGGGACTCTACAACAAGGAGGTACACGGTGAAAAAAGTGAAAACAAGGGATCCGGAGCACGTCGCCGTAAACCTCGACGCACTTCCGGATCACGAGACTGACGCACTCTGCCGCACCCTGATCGGCGGCGTCAAAGAATTATTCAAAGACCCGGCCGTTCAGGCCGACTTCAAACGCTGGCAGCAGGAGCGCCAGCAGAAACTAAAAGGAGCAACAACGATATGAGAAACGAGATCATTTACGACAAGACCGGCCGCCCGGACATCATGGTCACCTTCACGCCGGACGAGCTGGGACTTCCGGCAGAGCTGAACGGCAGAGCCGTCGCGGAGTACTGCATAAGCAAGTATCAGAACACCCTGATCGACGGCGTGCCGTACTCGCTGCCGTACATGGAACCGACAACCGGCATCAACCACGACGAGGCGGTCGCGCTATGCGAGAGCAAGGGCGAAGGCTGGCACCTTATGACCAACGACGAATGGGCCGCCATAGCGCTCAAAGCGTGGACGGAGGACACAGTGCCGACCGGGAACACTTTGGCAGGCGAAAGCCACAGCCACCCTGAGCAGCGCGGGAAGATCTTCTCACGCGGCAAGACCCTCGCAGGCTCCGGCCCGATCGAGTGGAATCACGACAGGACGCAGCTCGGCATCGCCGATCTGGTCGGCAATATCTGGGAACACGTCGGCGGGATCCGCTTCCTGAACGGGCAGCTGCAGATCATACCGAACCACGGAGCAGCTGCCGGAGCTGATCAGAGCAAGGACTCTCCGGAGTGGCAGCCGATCCTCACGGCAGACGGTAAGCCGATCTACTACAACCCGGACGGCGAGGACATCGTGCTGCAGGATCACGAAGCAAGCAACAAGGTCTGGGACGGCGTACCGTTCACAAGCCTCGACACTGAGATTGAAGTGCCGGAGCAGCTGATCCGCCTCGGACTCTATCCGCCGGAAGGCATGGACGCAGAGGACTTCTTCTGGGTCGATAACGACGGCGAGACGATCGTTTTTCGCGGGGGCCACTGGGACTCCGGCGGCAGCGCCGGTCTGTTCTGCCTCAGTGCGCACTATGGGCGCTCGTGTGCGGCCACGTCCGTCGGCTTCCGCTCCGCTTATGTTCGCTACTCTGGCAATCTGTAAATCTGAATATCTGGAAAATCTGAAAGGAGCACAACAATGACAAGCAATATTACCATGAAAAAAGAGCCGCGCACGACTCCAACCGCTGACGACTCTTACGAAGCGAGGCACGCCCGCAGGGCGAAGGCCTCCAACACAACGATTATAACACGAGCCCACCGCTTCGTCAAAAGGCAGTGGCCGACCCTCGCCCTTCTCGCCCTGTTCATGCTGATCGGCATCATGATGGGCTACGCCTTCGGATCACCATCGGCAGCAGAGAGCGACGCCGCACCGGAACCGGCGGTCTTCTACACCGTCGCCCGGGAGGGCTACGAGGACGGCGCACCGATCAGCTGGCAGCACGTCACGAACGCGTGGGCCATGGAGTCCGGAAACGAGAAGCGCTACGAGCTGACAGACGACGAGCGCTTGACAATCGCGCAGGTCGTCGAGGCTGAAGCGGCCGGTGAACCATACGCCGGAAAGATCGCCGTCGCCCAGTGCATCCTGCAGAGCTGCGAAGACGACGGCATCCGCCCGGACGTCGCCGTCAGGAAGTACGGCTACAGCCCGGAGAGACCGACGGCCTCACAGGAATCACTCGACGCGGTGCAGGCTGTGTTCGACTTCGGCGAGGTCGTCAGCAAGGAACCGATTAAGTACTTCTACGCACCGGACAAGACCAAGAGCAAGTGGCACGAGTCGCAGGACTACGTCCTCACGATCAACGGCCACAAGTTCTTCAAGGAGGCCGAGTGATGATTATAAAACCCGGAGACCTGATCCTGATCAAGGGCGAAGAAGACGCACGCGAAACGCTGCAGCTGCTCAGCGACAAGGGCATCGGTGCAGTGGTCACAGACACGACTTACAAATATATCCGGATCACTTCGGTGCCGGATGATCCGGAAGGAGCAGGCAATGGCAACAGAAACTAAGACAACCACCAAGAAGCCTACGCCCGCGAACATTCACCAGAAGTTCGCGGAGATCTGCAGGGCACTCGACGCGCCGGATCAGGACGCTGGACTCTTCGAGCTGCTGGCGGATCGCAAGATCACCTTCGCGGTGACCGATGAAGAGGCGGTGCAGCACTCGACCTACTGGCAGCACACTCCGGGAAGCTCTGACCGGCTCGTCTGGATATACGAGGCCGACCTAATCGTCTGCTGGACGAACGCAGAGAAGCCGAGCGAGCAGCTGCAGGCGCGGATCCACGCGATCGGAGCCAGCGACCAAGGTCTTGCGCTCGCAAAGGAAGATGCATGGGGCGGCGCTCTCGCCTGCTACCTGCACACGATCTTCCACCTGCCGGCCGATGGGTACTACACCCCGACCTCATATATCAGCGAACAGACCACCACGGGAACGCCACAGCGCCCCGCACAGCCCCGAAACGGCTCACAAGGTATAAATACCCAACCAAGCAATAAAAACGCACCACAGGCGAAGCCAAACGGCAGACAGACGCTCACAGGCCCGCAGCTCGACCGCATGTACAAGAAGGCGGCAGCCGCAGGTGTGAGCGTGCAGCAGGTAAACGAGACCCTGCGCAAGGAATACAACGCGGAAGATCCGCACACTATCACCCGCGCCCAGTACGATGAGATCTGCAAGAGACTCGACGATACAGCGCGGAGTAGACAAGGAGGACAGCTTAATGAATGACGTCAAAGAGATCGGCAGGCTCGCGAACAACCCCGAGCTGAACTACACGCCCGGAGGCGCACCCGTCGCCCACTTCGACCTCGCAGTCAAGAAGAACACCAGCGACAGGAACGCCCCACCGAACTACTTCCCGATCACCTGCTGGAACCACACGGCAGAGTTCGCGGAGAAGTACCTCACGAAGGGACGCCTCGTGGCGATCAGCGGACACCTCGACACCAACAAGTGGACGGACAAGCAGGGACAGAACCGCAAGGACGTCTACATAGTCGCGGACAGCATCGAACCGCTGGACTCGCCGAAAGCTGCGCAGCCTGACACCGGCGGCGGCGACTACGACGGCGGAGGCTATGAAGAACCATAACCGCCGAACGACCGAAGGGCGACCAATGGACGACCGACAAACAACCAAAACAAGAAAAGGAGCAAAACACAATGGCATGGATCAAAATCGACCAAACGCTGCGAGACCACAAGAAAGTGCTCAGCGTGTCCGACGATCTGGACGTCGATCCGGTAAAGGTCACCGGCATGCTCGTGCTGATCTGGCTATGGTCACTCGATAACGCGCCGAACGGCTCCCTCGAAGGTATAAGCAACCGCTCGATCGCGCGTGCTGCGCAATGGGACGGAGACGCGGACGAGTTCGTGGAAGCGTTGAAAAATGCGAGACTGCTCGACGTATCAGCTGACGGAGGGCTCAGCCTCCACGACTGGTACGAGTACGCCGGGAAGCTCATCGAGAAGCGAGAGACTGAGCGCGAGCGCAGCCGCCTCCGCAGGGCAAAAGCCAACGGACAAGCCGAGGACGACCACGAAACGACCAACGGACAACCAACGGACGAACAGACGGACGACCGCGCGGAGACCGTCGGCAAAGAGAAGAGTGAGAGTAGAGTTAGAGTAGATTCTTTATCTTCAGAGGCTAACGCCTCTGAAGAGGCGGAAACACCGGCAGCCGACCCGGTGCCGTACGAGATCATCAAGAACGAATACCACGACCGCTGCCCGAGCTATCCGAGGGTTCGGAAGCTGAGCGCCAACCGCAAGAAGGCGATCGCTGCGCGGTACAAGGAATACAAGGGCAACCTCGCCACCTTCCTCGAGCTGTTCGACATGGCCGAGGCGTCGCCGTTCCTGAAGGGCCAGAACGGCCGCAACTGGAGCGCCGACTTCGACTGGCTCATGAAAAGCGACAATATGGCCAAGGTGCTCGAGGGCAAGTACAACGACGCAAGACGCCCGCAGCCGATCCGCACCGGATCAGCTGGTGGCAGCACCCTCGACGTGCTCGGAGACATCATAGCGGAGCAGGAAGGAGGAATGAGAGCATGACAGAAGCAGAAGCCGCGAAAATGACCGCCGTGATCGTTGCGGCGTACCCGAACTTCGACAAGTTCAAAAATCCGCAGGAGGTCAGGAACTACGTCAGGCTGCTGACCACCATGTTTGAAGCAGACGACGGCGCAGCTGTCGGGCTGGCAGTCAAGAAGCACATCGCAACCAGCAAGTGGCCACCGAGCATCGCGGAGATCCGCGAACTCATGCTGGAGACCACACACCCGGAAATTGTACCGCCGGATCTGGCGTGGGCCGCAGTCAGCGACCTGATCTTTACCATGAAGCGCAGCCAGTGGGATGAAGTCAGGGACAGGCTCCCCGCTCTGATCTGCCGGGCAGTCGAGATCATCGGCTGGAAGAACCTCCACGACATGCACTCGGACGGCACCAACCTGAATGCCAAGCCGGGCATGGATCGTGTGGCCTTCATGCAGCAGTACACGCCGATGTTCGAGAGAGCGAAGCGCGAGGCCATGACACCGGCGCCGGTCGCCCTGAAGATCAGCGGACAGCAGGCCGCCCTTCCGGACACAAGCTACCGCCTGATCGAGAGCGCGGAGACCAGCAGACGCATGAAGGAGCTGGAAATCACCGAGAAGCGTGCCGAGCAGAAACGGCAGATGGATCTGGCGATCCAGCGGGACGAAGCGGAGCGCAAGGCCAGACTGGCCGAGTGGCGAGCGAAGAAGGAACGCGGCGAGCTGCCGCAGTCAAGTGCCGCCTACGTGGCACTGCAGGCCATGGAAAACGCTGCAGGAGGTGCTGAACATGCCAAGGGATAAACTCGTGTATATATGCAGCCCCTACCGGGGAGACGTCGAAGAGAACGTCCGCAAGGCGCAGCTCTACAGCGTCAAGGCCATGATCGACCACCCGGACGTGTTGCCGATCGCGCCGCACCTGCTCTTCACGCAGTACCTCGACGACAACGATCCGGAGCAGCGCCGCATGGGACTGTCCGCCGGGCTCGATCTTCTGAGTATCTGCGACGAGCTCTGGGTGTATGGACTCGACAACCCGAGCGAGGGCATGGCCGGCGAGATCACACTGGCGCAGGAACTCAGCATACCGATCCGAGACGGCTTCAACCCGGGCGAGTACGATCCGGACGAGGACGCTGCTGCCTACGGCTGCGTGAACATCATCACGCCCGGCAACGCGGTCTACGCTCCCGACAGCGGGATCTTCAGCAGCACCGGCGTCGGAATCGTCAAGCTCGAAGCGCAGGCCGTCTTCGACATGGCTCGCAAGCTCAGGATGAACCCGGGCAAAGAGATCGACTTCGTCGTCAGCAATGAAGAGGATCCGGAGGTGGAACCATGAACTGGGACTGGGACGACCTGCCGGACAAGTACGCGGAGCTCCGTCCTGAAGCGGATCAGCTGAAGAGGGAAGCTAACCGGGCGCGAGGGCTCGCCAACAAGCGCGAGGGCGAGGCGTTCGAGTTTCACATTGAAGCCGCCCTGCTTTGGTACAAGGAAGCCGGGATCGCGGAGATTGAGAAAACGCCGGAGCCGATCAAACAGCTCGGCAAGAAGAACCGGCGCGGACAATTCCTCGCATGCTATCAGAAGCGGGCGCAGCCTGACTTCAAGGGCACGATCCCCGGAGGGCGCAGCATCGTCTTCGAGGCCAAGAGCACCACGCAGGACAAGATCGAGCAGAAGGTCGTCACGCCTGATCAGGCCGACCGGCTGGACGCGCACCACCGCCTCGGAGCCCTCGCCTTCGTAGTCGTCGGCATGGGCCTCGACAACGTCTACCGGGTGCCGTGGGAAGTATGGCGCGACATGAAAGAGATCTACGGACGCAAGCACATGAAACCGGACGAGCTGGAGCCGTACCGGATCGAGTGGCGGGACGGCGTGATCCAGCTGCTCGAAGGAATAGACAAAGGAGTAACGATATGAGCAAGATACCACCGATGGTCAAGGCTAAGGACGTAAACGACGCGATGGCGATCGACATCCTCGAGAATACGATCTTCAGTATGAGCATGAGCGACGACCTGAACAACACAACGCTCTGCCTGCTGGCAGCCATGAGACGAGGACACGACGCCCTGAAGCGGGAGCAGAGACGAAAGGAGCAAAGCCATGACAAAGAATAAACTCACCGACCTAAACAACCACCTTTTTGCAGAGCTGGAGCGCCTCGGCGACGAGGATCTGAAAGGCGAAGACCTGCAGGAAGAACTCGGACGCGCAAAGGGCATCGCGCAGATCAGCTCGCAGGTGATCCAGAACGCGAACACGATCCTGAATGCGGCGAAATTCGCGGACAACCGCATCAACATGGACATCAAAGCGCCGGAGTTGCTGCTCGGAGATCCTTCGGGGAGACTGTCCGAAAACTAGCTCCCTAAGCACTAACACATAGAATTACTACTGCTCGCGCTCGTTTAAGCCCGCCCCATTGCAAACTGGAGCCCGCCCCAACTCGCGCGAGAAGAGTAAGATAAAAGCACTTTGAAAACTGAATAAAACGCA
>Ga0256407_10013923_pt1 | contig 10678 bp, 6 predicted proteins | sample RumenRJG_04DNA_FD_193489 | JGI IMG/M metagenome (GOLD analysis project Ga0256407, IMG submission 193489) | Bovine rumen microbial communities from Lethbridge, Alberta, Canada - RJG_04 | ecosystem: Host-associated > Mammals > Digestive system > Stomach > Rumen | place: Canada: Alberta | collected... | reverse complement strand
GATTGGGGATGGGGGATTGGGCCCAATCCCCAATCCCCAATCCCCAATCCCCAATCCCCAATCCCCAATCCCCATATTTTTTTAAAAATATTTATTTGTTTTAAAATAAAATGATTTAAAATCTATTATTTTATTTTATATATATTAGATGTATGAATTTAATATTTGTATTAATTCTTAATTTTAGGAAAAAAATTTTAATTTTTAAATTTTTTTTTTCATTTATAGTAATTTTTTATTTATAATTTATTTATTTTAATTATCTTTTGACAAAAATTCTGTAAAAGATAATAATTTTTTTTTCTCTCTTATATTATTCCCACTATTATTTTTAGAAAGTAATTTTGGTTTTTCAATATGTATATTATCATTAATTGGCATTAAATCATTTTTTAATTCTTTTATATTTTCATTAGTTAATTCACTTATTTCTAATCCAAGACCTTTTTTTTGTTCTTTATCATTTAATTCAATTAAATTATTTGATAATGCTAATAAAACATTATTTATTATTTCATTTGCATCTCTTTGTTCATCATCTTTATTTATTTTATTTTCATTATTATTATTTTCTTGTTCTGATAATTCTTTTATTGTTTTTAATTTTGAAACTTTTTCAATAATTGGTAATACTTCATCATAATTGAATTCATTTTCTTTTTCTTCTTTTTTTTCAATATTTTTTTCTTCTTTTTTTTGAAATAGAGAATTTTTAAAATTTTTACTATAAAACATATCACTATCTTCACTTAGATTAAAACTTATTATTGATTCAGTATTAATACTATTTTTATATGGAATTGGAATTTTAGATATTATTTTTTTTTCTTCGATATTAAAATTATTATTATTATTACTGTTATTGTTAATTTTATTTTCTTGAAAAAAATTTGATTCATCAAAATTATCTTTTTCTGGAATTAAATAATTAAAATTAGTGTTTATATTTTGAAAACTGTCTTCTTCTTTTGATGGAATAAAATTATAATTTTTTATTTTATTTTCTTGATTTATATTTAAATTATTATTTTTATTTGGTTTAGGAATTAAATTTTCATTATTATCAATTTTTGTTTTAGGAATTAAATTAATATTATTATCCTTTTTTTGTTCATTTATTAAATTAAAATTATTTTCTGTTTTTTGTTCAAGAAGTAAATTAAATTTATAATCATTTTTTTGTTCATTAATTAAATTGAAATTATTATTTGATTCTTGTTCATTAATTATATTTGAATCATAATTTCTTTTTTTATCTAAAATGAAATTTGTAAAATCTTCATTTTTATTAAATAAAATATTATTTTTATTATATTGTTTCATATCAATTATATTAGGAGATTCTTTATAGATATTTTTATTTTTTTCTATTATTTCTTCAATATTAAACTCTTTTTGATTATTAGAATTTTTATTTTGTATTTTTTTATATAATTCATTTTTATATTTATTAATTCTTTCTTCAATAGATTTTATTTCATTTTTTGTATTAGGTAAAATATTATTTTTAGAAGGATTTAAATATTTCATTTTTATTTTTTCAATTTCATTCATTGGTTCTACATTATCTATTTTAGTATTAACTGATTTAATTACATTATTAATTATATTTTGGTTTTTTGAAAAAGTATTTAAATTGAATTTATCATCTTTATTATTTCTAAAATCTATATTTGTATCAATTAATTTATCTGTTTTTTGCATATATTTTTGTAAAATATTATCAATATTAAAATCATTTTTATTTTTTTTTTCTGAATAATTTTTTTCAATAGGATTATTTTCTCTTTTATAATTTAATCTATTTAATAAATCATCTATTTTTTGCATATATTTATTTGAATTCTTATCATCAATAGTTTTATTTATTTTATTTAGTGAAATTGAATTTGGTATATTTTTCATATTATTATATTCAATATTAGTATTTGGAATATTTTCATTAGAAGTAGAAATAATTTCATTAGTTTTATTATTTATTTTTGAAAAAACACTATTTTTTTTATATTTTTCTAAAATATTTTCATGTTTTGTTAATAATGAATTAATATCATTATCATCCATTTACCTTTTAATTTTTTTTTGAACAAATTAATAATAAAATAAATTATAAATTAAGATTTCAATTAATAATTTAATAAAGTGAAATTCTTATTATCATGATAAAAGTAATATCATATTATTAATTTAAAATATTGAAAAGTTAAAAATTATTATTTGAAATAGAATATATAACTTTATATATTATATAAAATAAAAATGTAGATTAATATAATTTAATTTAATTTTAAAAAATTTTAATTATATTAAAAAAAATATTTGTAAAATTTTATTCTAATAATAAATTATTTTCAATAAATTTTATTTACTCCTTGAATTCCTTTAAATTCCTTTGTTTTTGTTTTTGGTTCAAAAATATTTGAATAACTTCTAGTACTTTTAATAATTCTTCCATTTAAATTATTATACTTATATCCAGTTCCTAATTCAGACATTATTTCTTTTTTTAAAGATTCTTTTTTATTTAACATTTTTCCATTCTTAATATTTTTATAATTTCTAATTTCATCAATATAATTTGACATATTTCTTTTCAAATTTTCTTTATTTGAAATTTCAAAACTATTTAAATTATTGGTATAATTTTTTAATTCATTATATTTTCTTTGAAAATTCATATTTAAATTATTTATATTTTTTCTCTTATATACATTTTCATTTTCAAAATTATGATAATCTAATAGACTTCTTGAATGAAGAATATTTTTTTTTTCATCATTTATTTTTGAAGAAATATCTTTTGATTTTGAAGAATTTTGTTTCTTTTGAAAAATCATTACCTCATATAATTTTAATCTCTCATTTGAAATGGGTAAATTATTTAAAGAATAATTTTTAATTTGATTAGAATGTTCTTTAAATGTATCTAATTGAGTATATAAATTTGCAATCTTTTGTTTCATATTTAAATAAGCCATTTAAAAAATTTAAATATTTTTAATATTCAATAAAATAATTTTTTTAATTTCTCTATAAAATATATAATTAAAGTATTTATTTAATATTTGTTTCAAAATAAAAATTAATATGGATCAAAATAAATATAAAATACAAAATAATATAGAAGATTCAACAGATAAATTAAGTTATGAAGAAATGAGAAATAAATTAAAAATAATGGAATCAGATAATTTAAGAATAAATGAACAATTATTTGCTCTTCAAAATAAATTTTATGTCCAAACAAAAATATTAAATGATAAAACTGCAGAATTATCAAAAGAAGTATCAAAAAATCAAAAAATTCAAGGAGAAAATGATAAAATATTAAAATCTTCTGAAGAATTTCAAAAAAAAATTGATGAAATATCAAAAGAAAATTCTTTACTTCAAATAGAAAATGAAAAAATAAAAAATGAATTAAATGATATGTCAAAAAAATTAAATGACTCAAATGTAAAATCAAATTATTTAATTGGACAATTAGAAGAACAAAATGCAATTTTATCAAATGAAAATATACAATTAAAAGAAAGTCAAAATAAATTACAAAATCAAATTGATTTTATGTATAATGATATGAAAGCAAAAGAATCAAAATTAATATTTTCATTACAAAATCAAAATAAAGAAATAGAACAAAATTTAAAAAGAGAAATAATAAATTTAAAACAAAAAAATGATAATTTAATAATTGAAAGTCAAGATTTAAAAAGAGAAAATGAAAAATTATCATCAGATTTACAAAATGCAATAAATGAATCAAAAAGTTTTTTATCAAATTCAACAAATAATACATCAAATACAAATTTAATAAAAAATAATCAAAATACTATAATAATAAATCTTGAGTCTAAATTAAAAGATGCAAATTCATTAATTCAAAATTATAAAGAGAAAATTGATTCAATGGAAAATGTTGAATTATTAAATGATAAAAAAATGAAAGCTATAAAATTAGATTTAACACAAGCAGAAAAAGATTCAAAAGAATATAAAGAACAATTACAAAAAAAAGAAAAAGAATTAATAGAATTATATACAGAATTAAATAAATTAAAAAGTGAATTAGAAAAAGGAAAAAATATTGATAATTTAAATTTAGAATTACAAGAAAAAAATCAAACAATTTCATTTTTATTATCTCAAATAGATACTTTAAAAAAACAAATGAAAGAAAATGAAGAAAAATATGAAAAAGAAATATTAAAAATAAAAAATGAAAATGACACATTAATAGAAAAATTAGAAAATTCAGAAAATGAATTAAAAAATATAATAAATGACTATCAAAATAAATTAATGGAAATGAAAAAAGAAAATGATTTATTAATGAATGAATTAAAGAAAAAAGAAAAAGAATTACAAGATTTATTAGAAGAAAAAATGAAATTACAAGCAGAGGCAGAAGCATCATTAAAATTACATGAAAAACAATTTGATGAATTAGAAAATAATGTTAATAATTTAAATAAAGAAAATGAAGATTTAAGAAAACAATTAGCAGAAATGGCAGAATTAACTGGAGATAAATTTAGATTATTAAATGAACAAATTCAAAAATCAACTGATAAATTAAATTCTTTAATGGATGTTTATAATGCACATATTCAATTTTTAAAAGAAAGATTTGAAAATTTATTAAATGATTTAAATATTTTATTTAATTTACAAAAAAATAGTCCTAAGGAATTAAATGAAAAATTCTCTTCTTTAATTAAATCTATTCAACAATCTATTGATTTAATTAATAAAGTTAGTGAAAGAGAAGCTTTAATTGATAATTTTAAAAAAGAATTAAAAGGTTTAAAAGGAAAAGTTGATAAATTTAAAGGAAAAATTAAGAATTTAGAAGAAGAAAATCATGAATTAAATGATACTTTAAATGTTAGAAAATTACAAATGAAAATTAAAAAATTAAATGTTTCTCCTACTGAAAATGCATATTTTAGATTAACACAATTAATGAAAAATTATGCAACTTTAACTGAATTAAATTTAGAAAATAATAATTTAAAAACTGAAAATGATAATCAAAAAGCTCAAATTAAATTATTAAATGATACAGTAACAACTTTAAAAGAAAAATTAAATCAAAAAGATGTTACTATTAAAAATTTAAATGAAGGTTTAGAAAATTTAACTAAAGAAATGAATGATACAAATAAACAACATAAAAATGAAATGAAAATTTTAATTGATGAAGTTAGAAGAATAAAAAGTACTTGGACTCCTTATGATAAAAAAATGGAATATGTAAATAATATTGATGATTTAGAAAAGAATATTAAAAATTTAAAAGATGAATTAAATAGAAAAAATAATGTTATTAATTCTATGAAAAGTCAATTAGAAAGAAATAATTCTGAAATTAATATTAAACAAGAAAGAGAAAATAAAGAAAAAAATAATGAAGATAAAGTTAAATCATTAAAAAATGATATTAATAGAAAAGAAACTATAATAAAAGATTTAAAAATGAATTATGAAAATTATAAACAACAAAATAAAAAATTAATAGAAGAAAATGAGGATTTAATAGAAAAAAATAAAATAAAAAAAATAGAAGTAAGTAGAAAAGAAGACATAATAAAAGATTTAAGAAATAAAATAATTCAATTAAATCAAGATATAGAAAAATATAATAAAATAACAGAAACACAAGCATCATCAAATACACAAAATAATATAAATTATCAAAAATTAAAAAATGAAAATGAACGAAAAGAACAAATGATAAAAACATTAAAAGCAAAAATAGAAAGTTTAAATATAGAACTTAATCAAACTCAAAATGTAAATTTCAAATTAAGTAAATCATCAAATGGTGAATTAGAACAAGAAAGAAGACTTCATTCAATGACAAAAAATAAATTAGATAATATAATAATAAATAATGAAAAAATGCAATCTACATTAAGAAGAATATTAAAAGATTTATTAAATACATATGAAATGAAAAAAACAAAATTAAATATTAAAAAATCAATGAAACCAGGTTTAGATATTTTAGGAGTAAATGAAAATGAAGTAGATGATTTTTTAGCAGAAAAAGATGATGAAACAAAAAGTGAAATAACAGAAAAAATTAATAAATTATTAGAATCAAATAATGATTTTGATTCAGAAGGAATAGTTAATTTATATAAAAATTTAAAAGATAAAATTATTCAAAATGAAAATAATAGTAATAGAAATAATTATGGAAGTAATTTTAATATGTATAATCAAAGGAATTATAATAATAATTATAAACATATAATGTATGAAACTAATGATAATAGTCAAATTCCTAATAATTATTTAGAAAGTGGATTTGATGATAATGATAATACTAAACAAATGATTTATACTAGAAGTAGAGATTATCAAAATGATTTGTCAAATCTAAATGAAAATAATTATTTTAAACAACAAAGAAATAATAAAAGTGGATTAGAAAATTTAAGTAATAATTAATTATGTTTTTGATAAATTTTATTTTTTTTATTTAAACTTTTATAAAATTTTTAATTTATATGTTAATATATGTTTTTTATAAATAATTTTTATTCTTAAAATCATTCATTTTTATTTTATTTTAATATTATTTATTTAAAAAAATAAATAAAAATAATAATAAATATTATTAAGGTTTTAAAAAAAAATAAAAAAAAATAGATTAAGTAATCAAATAAATAATTAGATATTATTAAGTTATAAAATAAATTATATAATGTATTCAATAAATCCAATTGAAGATCCATTCTATGATAATGATTTGATGTGCGAATCAGTTAATTTTGAGACAATAGATAATAATAGAGATAGAATAATTTTTCTTTGATGATTTATTAGATAATGAAAATATTTATTCAAAAATTGAAAATACAATAAAAAATAATAATATTATTTCAAATAATCTTTAACCAAATTTAAATGAAATTGAAAATCACATTCAAGAATTCAAATTAGAAGAAGAACAAAATATATATTACATAAATAAGGAAATTGAATTAAATAATACAAATGAAGAGAAAAAAAAAGAAAATTATTGAATGAAAAAAGGGAAAATGTTATTAAAATTGGAATGAAACAATAGAATTAAATTCACAATTTTCAAAAAAGAAAAAAATTAAGAAGAAAAAAAATAATTAATGATGTGAAATTTGTATGATTTAAAAAAGGTAACATATTAAATTAAAGTTAATTATTTAAAAAATTAATATTTAATATTTATAAATTATAATAAAAAACAAAAATTAATAAATTCTTTCTCTAACTAAATTATTATCTTTTTCAATAATAATACCATTTTTTTCTAAATTCCTTCTTGTAATAATTCTATAAATAAAACAAATAACAATTAATAAAATTAAAGCACATAAAATAAAAGTAGAAGTCATTAAAAAAGTTTTATTTACTCCACCAAATAAGGAATTTTTTCCTCCATTTTCATACCAATCATTCCAATCAGATTCTAAATCAACAATTTGTTTATTTTTTTTATTATTAGAATAAATTCCAATATGTTTATCTTCCATATTAAAAATCATAAGATAATTAGAAAAAAAAGGATAACCTAAAGTCCAAATTGCATCATCATCATCAATAATTTTAATTAAACATTCCATAATATTTTTATAAGTATTACTATCATAAAATAATTTATTTAATTGAATTTTATAACCAAAACCTTGCATAACAAAACTTAAAGTAACATTATCATTAATATTTTTTTTCTCACAAAAAATAGAAACTTCATCTTCAAACATTTTAGGAAAATTAAATTTTTTTTTTCCTTCTTTATCTTCATTACTATTATTATAACATTTTAAACCAATTTCTTCAAAAGAATTATAAATAAAATCTTTATCACTTTTAGGAATAGCAATAAAATCATAAGCAGAATCAAATTCAACTCTATCTCTATTTAAAACATTATATTTACTTAATTGATTAATATCATTTAAATTTTTCTCATAAAAAAAACCAAAATGACTTAAATCACATAACCAACTTTGTTTATAAAAATCATCTAAATCTTCATTAGTAGTACAATTACAAAAATTATATTTTTTAACAGTTAAATCTCCAATAAAAAACATACCAAAAGTTTCATTAACAATTTCAATAGAAAAAATTCTTTTAGGAATTAAACGATCAAAATTTAATTTTTCAATAAAATTAAAATCATGATCAATTTCTCCTGAAAAACCTAATCCTAATTTTCCATTATAAGTATCTCTATATTCATCATCAATTTCATAAACTTGAATAAAACCAAATTGTCTTAATTTAAAATCATTTAAAATAATATTATCATAAATTTTATATCCTTCAACTTCACCATCTTCATCATTAATTTCTACTTTAAAATTTGTTGGTGATGATGTTTGAGATTCTTTATCATTATATTTTATATTTGAAAAATCACAATTAAAACATTTTATTGAAGGAATCCATGTTGTTGATGTTGATGTGTCTAATTGTAAATTGTATGTTTTCGGAGGAGTTCCGATTTGAAGAGGGATTGTAAAAAAATGACGGTTGTGAATGTTTTTTTGAGGTGGTTTTATTGGGAAAGATGATTCTATCTTTAATGGGATACTACCATTTGATGGAAGTTCAAGTTTTATTTGGGATATTATTAAAAGGGAGATTAGGGTTTTTAACATTTTTTTTTTTTTAAATTTTTTTTTTTTTTTTTTTTAATTTTTTTTTTTTTTTTTTTTTTTTTTTTTTTTTTTTTTTTTTTTTTTTTTAATTTTTTTTTTTTGTTTTTTAAATTTTTTTATTTTTTTTTTTTTTTTTGATTTTATTTTTTTTTTTTTTGGAATTTTTTTATTAATATAAAATATATTATGGGGTGTTGTTCTGATAAAATTGAGAATTTTGATGATAAAAAATATAAAATAAAAAGGAATAAATATAAAAAAGTAAAAATTCATAATAATAAGAATAATAATAATAGTATTGAAAATCAAAATGATAAATCATATGTTAAAATTTATAATTATGAGCAAAATCACTTACCAAATATTATTCATAATCATAATTTATCATTTAATGAAAATGATGAAAAAGAAAATTCATCTTTTTATATCAGTAAAGTTTTAGAAACACCTATTCAAATTCTAACTCAAAATAAAATGAATAAAATTCCTGAAGATAAAAAACCGCCATATGAGTCAAAAGTTATAAGATATAAAAGAAAAGAAAGTATTAGTGATTCTAATTAATATATATTATATGAAATATAAATATAATAATAAAATTTATTTTTCATTTGATTTTAAATAAAAATGAAATATGTCAATTAAAAATAATTTAGAATTATATTTTAATAATATTATGAATAATTTATTATAAAATAATTCTTTATTTTTTCAATTAATATAAAATAAAGAAAAATAAATTTTTAAAATAAAATAATATAAAATATATTTATTAATTAATTAAATAAATTTTATAAAATATTTTCTAAAACATTATTTTATTTATTATATTAACAATATTTATTAATTCTAATAATAAACTAATAAATAAATTATTTTATATAAGATAACATATCATTATTAATGGCCTCAGTACAATTTCTATTAAATTGTTCTTTACTAATTCCATAGAAATTTTCATAAGTAACATTTTTAATAAATTCTCCAACAACATAAATTTGAGTAACTAATTGATCATTTGGTCCATTTCTCAATTCTTTATTCATATACATATTTAAATATTTATAATTAGAAAATAATCTAATAGGTTGAGCTTTAATAACAGCATATTGAAATATAGGAAGTGAATCATCAACTCCAATAAATTCATCATTTTGATTATTAAATTGAATAATATTTGTTATTTTTTTAAATATTTCATTTAAACAATTTATTTTTTGTAAAGGAGATTTTCCATTTTCTAATTTAACTAATAAATCTTTTGTTTCAGGAAGAAAATTATCAAAATTATAATTATTTTTTCCTAATAAAACATTTGGTTCAATCCAAGATAAACGAACTGAATTATGTAGTATTTTTATGTCTTCAAATTCAGGTTCTTTTGGAAATATTTTATCATATATTTTTGTCAATACAAAATTTGTTATATTAAAATATATTTTTTTTTTGTTTTTTATTTGTGAAAAATCTTTATATCTTAAAATTGCTTCTTTTATTAAATTAAAATAATTTTCTAATTTTAATGGTAAATTAAATTCTTTTTCCAATTCAAATAAATTTATTCCTTGTTTTTCTTGATAATAAATTAAAGGAGGAAATTTTTGAGTAAAATCAATTATAGTATTACAAATAATTCCTTTTTTCTTTTTTTCTATTTCAAATAAGAAATTATTTAATTCTTGTTGATTTTGTGTGGATTTTTCAATTTCAAAACTTTTTCTTTTTATACTATATTTTATTTCAACTTCTAAAGGATAATTTTCAACAAAATCTTTAATTAAATTATTAGTTTCTAATTCATTAATAGCATATAAATTATGTTTTAAATTTTGTAAAATTCTTTCTGTATATTTTAATTTATCAAATATTAGACTTAATTTTTCAAAATTTAAACTTTTAATTGATTCACTTATATTATTTATTAATATATTATATATTTTTTCATAATCATCTTCTTTATATTCTTTTGGAATTGTTTTTAATAATTTTAATAGACTATATATATACCATTTTGTTGGGAT
>Ga0256407_10013919_pt1 | contig 10679 bp, 8 predicted proteins | sample RumenRJG_04DNA_FD_193489 | JGI IMG/M metagenome (GOLD analysis project Ga0256407, IMG submission 193489) | Bovine rumen microbial communities from Lethbridge, Alberta, Canada - RJG_04 | ecosystem: Host-associated > Mammals > Digestive system > Stomach > Rumen | place: Canada: Alberta | collected... | reverse complement strand
ACTCCTGCTTCTCGTCCATCGAGTTCTCCTTGATAAGCTGTACGCGTATGGTTCCATTGCCCTTTAGCGCCTTGGCCCATATAGAGAAGCGGTACTGTTCGCCCTTCTTCACGCCAATGCCGAAGTAGCCCTCGTTGACCAGACCCGTACGGCGCTCCCGATGGTCAGGGGCGCTCAGCACCACATAGTGGGGGCAGCGTCCGAAGGGACCGTCATCCTTGATGTCCACACAGCCGAAAGCCTGCCAACCCATCAGGTGTTGGGGAAATTCAAACGAGCGGTTCTTCACCAGCTCACCATACAATCCACCGTCGGCAGCATAGTTGATATCCTCAAAGAATATACCGTACATGGTACTCTGAATGGGAGCCCCCAGGCGTTTGGTGTTGATGTCCATCACATTCTCTGACCTGAAGTCAGGGTGTGGCGTTGCAGTTTGTGCCTTGCCTGCCACTGCGGTCAGCAGCAAGGCGGTCGCCATTAGTAGTTTCTTTGTCATAATTATTGAGTTTTAGTTGTGTGCAAAGGTACAAATAAATGAGCGAATAGCCAAAATAACGTATCAAAAATGTTGCAATGAACGTTTTTTGTTATTATTTGCATCATAATTTATAGTGAGAAAAGGTGGAAAATGGTAATTTTGCAGCAAAATCAACGAAATAACTAAAGACAATGAAAGCAATGAAGAGATTGGTAATGACCCTCGTGACAGCCGTGATGACGCTGGTGGCGTCGGCACAGCAGCCTCCCCTGGTGTTAGGTAAGAGCCACGCCATGCAGCGCGTGGGAGTGACAAATAAGTATCTGCTGCTGCCCGTGCAGGAGCGTGAGGACAACGCTACCGTCAAGGTGCTGGTGAATGGTCAGCAGGTACAGAAGCTGAACATCCGGCTGGCTGTCGACAAGGTAGACTACTATGTTCCTCTGGATGTCAAGCGCTTTGATGCCGGCGAGGTGCTGCTCGACATCTTCTTCCATGGCGACCGCCGTTTTACTGGTGCCATGAAGGACTTCCTCTGCTGGAAGGAGATGAAGCTCAGCGACACCTTCGATACGGCCAACCGCGAGAAGTTCCGTCCGCAGTATCACCATACCCCTGTCTATGGTTGGATGAACGACCCCAATGGTATGTTCTATAAAGACGGTGTCTACCACCTGTTCTACCAGTGGAATCCCTATGGCTCCATGTGGGAGAACATGACCTGGGGACACTCTACCTCCAAGGACCTCATTCACTGGGAGGCACAGCCCACGGCCATCGAGCCCGACGCATTAGGCGACATCTTCAGTGGTTCGTGCGTAGTAGACAAGAAGAACAATCGCGTAGTAGCCTTCTACACCTCGGCAGGCGAGCGTAGCCAGGTGCAGTCCATGGCAGTTTCGAAGGACGGCGGCAAGACGTTCCAGAAGTTTGCCGGCAACCCCGTGCTGGTGAGCAAGGAGGAGGACTTCCGCGACCCGAAGTGTTTCTGGAACCCCGAGATTCAGAAGTGGAACCTCATTCTGGCCGTAGGTCAGGAGATGCGCATCTATACCAGCACCAACCTGACCGACTGGAACTACGAGAGTTCGTTCGGTTCCGACCTGGGCTGTCACGACGGTGTCTGGGAGTGCCCCGACCTCATGAAGCTGCAGGTGCGCGGCACCGACAAGCAGAAGTGGATGCTCATCTGCAACATCAACCCCGGCGGTCCTTATGGCGGCTCGGCTACACAGTACTTCATCGGCGACTTCGACGGACGCCACTTCAACTGCGAACATAAGGACACCCGCTGGATGGACTACGGCAAGGACCACTATGCCACCGTCACCTTCGACAATGCCCCTGACGGTCGTAAGATTGCACTGGCATGGATGTCGAACTGGCAGTATGCCAACCAGGTGCCCACCAAGCAGTTCCGTTCGGCCAACTCCATTCCCCGCGACCTGGGACTCTTCGAGTACAACGGTCAGACCTATTGCTCTGTCATCCCCTCTAAGGAGTTGCTGACCCTGCGCGGCAAGGAGACCAAGAAGGTGGCACAGGCCTGCGAAATCGTAGTCGACGTCAAGGGCTCTACGGACATTGTTCTGTCCAACACTCTGGGCGAGCAGGTGGTGATGCGCTACGACGCTGCCGCACACACCTTCTCCATGGACCGCACCCGCTCGTATGCCAGCTTCAGCGAGGCCTTCCCCGTCAAGACCGTAGCGCCTACGTATGGTGACATCAAGCAGTTGCGCATCTTTATGGACAACAGCAGCATCGAGGCCTTCGATGCCGACGGCAAGATGGCCATGACCAACCTTGTGTTCCCTAACGAGCCGTATAACAAGCTGAAGGTTGTCGGCGGCAAGGCTACCATTTATGAAATTAAATAAAGAATAGAATCAACGAGACTTCGAAACATCGAAACATCGAAAAAAAGAAAAAATCATCATGAATCAAAATAAATCCATCTATCTGATCCCCGTGATGCTCTGCTTCTTCTGCATGGGCTTCGTGGACCTCGTAGGCATTGCCTCCAACTATGTGCAGGAAGACCTGGGTCTCTCCGACTCCGTGGCCAACGTGTTCCCCTCGCTGGTGTTCTTCTGGTTCCTCATCTTCTCGGTGCCCACGGGCATGTTGATGAACAAGATTGGCCGTAAGAATACGGTGCTGCTGTCACTCATCGTGACCGTCGTGTCGCTGTTCATCCCCCTTTTAGGCAACTCGTTTGCCGTCATGCTGGTGGCCTTCTCGCTCTTAGGCATCGGCAACGCCCTGATGCAGACCAGCATCAACCCGCTGGCCATGCTCATCATCGGCGACAAGAACCTGGCATCGACGCTGACCTTCGGCCAGTTCGTCAAGGCCATCGCCTCGTTCCTGGCCCCCTACTTGGCCATGTGGGGTGCCACGCAGGTCATCCCCACGCTGGGCTACGACTGGCGCGTGCTGTTCCTCATCTACTTCGTCATCGGCGTGCTGGCATCCCTGCTGCTCTGGGCTACACCCATTCAGGAGGACTACGGTGCCAAGAGCCGGGAGAGCATCGGTGCCGAGTTTGTCAACTGCTTCCGCCTGCTGGGCAAGCCCATCGTGCTGCTGTCCTTCTTCGGCATCATGTGTCACGTCGGCATTGACGTCGGCACCAACACCACCGCACCGAAGCTGTTGATGGAGCGTGTAGGCATGACGCTCAACGAGGCCGCCTTTGCCACCTCGCTCTACTTCATCTTCCGTACCATCGGTGCCCTGACGGGTTCGTTCTTCCTCCGCGTATTGAAGACGCGCTGGTTCTTCATCATCAGCGTCGTCATGATGGCCCTCTCCATGGTCGGTATGTTCTTCGGCACCGAGCAGTGGCAGCTCTATTGCGCCATTGCACTGGTGGGCTACGGCAACTCCAACATCTTCTCCATGGCCTTCTCGGAGGCACTGCTCAGCGTCCCTGACAAGCAGAACGAAGTCTCGGGTCTGATGATTATGGGACTCTTCGGCGGCACGATATTCCCTCTGCTGATGGGCTTCTGCAGCGACGCCATCGGCCAGGCCGGTGCCGTGGCAGTGATGGCCATCGGTGTCATCTACCTCTTCACCTATATTCCGCAAGTCAAACACTAAAACAAGTATAGCTATTATGGAAACAAAACGTTATGTAGTAGGACTCGGCGAAGCCCTGTGGGACGTACTTCCCGACGGTAAGAAACTGGGTGGCGCACCCGCTAACTTTGCCTATCACGCAGGCCAGTTCGGCCTGCAGACCCTCGCCGTCAGCGCACTGGGCGAGGACGCACTGGCCGAAGAGACCATCGAGGCTCTGAAGGAGCACGGGCTCAACTATCTGATGCCCCGTGTGCCCTACCCCACCGGCACCGTGCAGGTGACGCTCTCCGGCGACGGCATTCCGGCATACGAAATCAAGGAAGGCGTGGCGTGGGACAACATCCCCTATACCCCCGAGATTGCCGAGGTCGCCAAGTCGTGCCGAGCCGTATGCTTCGGCTCGCTGGCCCAGCGCAACGTCACGTCGTGGGCTACCATCCGCCAGTTCCTGGACGACACCCCCGACGACTGCCTGAAGATTTTCGACATCAACCTGCGCCAGCAGTTCTTCACCAAGGACGTCATCGAAGAGTCCTTCAAGCGTTGCAACATCCTCAAGATTAACGACGAGGAGTTGGTAGTCATCAAGCGCTTGTTCTCTGACAAGTCAGAGTGTGGCGCTGCGAACGGCTATAACGACTTGGACATGCGCGACATCTGCGCCAAGATACTAGCCGAGTACCAGTTGAAGATGCTCGTGCTGACCTGTGGCACCAACGGCTCCTACGTCTTCGCCCCCGGTCTGACCTCGTTCCAGGAGACCCCCAAGGTCAAGGTCGCCGACACCGTCGGAGCCGGCGACTCGTTCACAGGCTCCTTCTGCGCCGCCATCCTCAATGGCAAGCCCATCGAGCAGGCCCACCGCATAGCCGTCGAGGTCAGCGCCTACGTCTGCACCCAGAACGGCGCCATGCCCGCCTATCCCCCCGAGCTCGTGGCCAAGGTGAAGTAAGGACCGTAAGAGCCTTAGATGCTTATAGATACGTCATCCGTCTTTTCCGTGAGACCGGCTTCGGTTTCGCGGAAAAGTCGTATTTCACCCAATGTATGGTTTCCGAATAACGGCTAACACACCGCATCGAAAATTATCTGCCGATTCGGTTGAATGCCGGGCTGTTAAGAAAACGCCCCGAGGGGTGTCGGCAGGGTTTCTAGAGTTTAAGAAAATGTCCCGGGGGGTGTCGGCAGGGTTTCTAGAGTTTAAGAAAACGTCCCGAGGGGTGTCGGCAGGGTTTCTAGAGTTTAAGAAAACGCCCCGGGGGGTGTCGGCAGACTTTCTTAAATGTAACCAAAACGTAATCGCATGAGTGTGGCCATTACCACTTATTATATGTAATTTTGCACCCATGAATTTAATGGTATTGCCCCTTTGGGCCTGGATTGTGTTCTATGTGTTAGTGTTGCTCATGCTGGTGGCCGACCTGAAGATGTTCGGCAAGAAAGGACAGCATGAAGTGAAGGTTGGCGAGGCGCTCAAGATGACCGCCGTGTGGATAGGCGTCTCGCTGCTGTTCTGCGCAGGCATCTATCTCTTCTATCCCGGCGACTCGCACGAGATGGCGCTGGAGTTTCTGGCCGGCTACCTGATTGAGAAGTCGCTGTCGATGGACAACCTGTTCGTCTTTCTCATGCTGTTCTCGTTCTTCGGCATCGAGCGCAAGTATCAGCACGAGGTGCTCTTCTGGGGCATCTTCGGCGCACTGGTGCTGCGCAGCATCTTCATCTTCGCCGGAGCCGCCATGGTCGAGCGCTTCGAGTGGGTGCTGGGACTTTTCGGACTGTTCCTGCTCTACACGGGCGGCAAGATGTTTGCCCACGACGACAACCAACAGTCGGACCCGTCGCAGAACATCATCGTGCGCTGGTTCCGGCGCGTCTATCCCGTCACCGACCGTATGCACGGCGACCGCTTCTTCATCACGGACAACGGACGGCGCATGGCCACACCGCTGTTCGTCGCCCTGCTGGTCATCGAGACCACCGACGTCGCCTTTGCCGTCGACAGCATCCCCGCCGTGTTCAGCGTCAGCCGCGACCCGTTCATCGTGCTCACCTCCAACATCTTCGCCATCCTCGGACTCCGCGCCCTCTACTTCGCGCTGGCCGCCGTGGCCAAGTACTTCAAGTACCTGAAGTACGGACTGGGCGTCATCCTCATCTTCGTCGGCGTCAAGATGCTGCTGGCCATGAACGAGTACGTCAACAGCCTCGGAGCACTCGCAGGGCTACAGCTGGACATCCCCCATATAGAGGTGCCCACGCCCGTCAGCCTGGCCGTCATCTTCGGCGTGCTCGCCCTGTCCATGCTCCTGTCATTCGCGGTGACGCGACAAAAGCAGCACTAAAAGCGGCACACTTTCCACATTTATTTCGTACCTTTGCACACGATTATGGAACAAAAACGAATATTGGTCGTTGACGACGAACGCGACTTGTGCGACATTCTGTTGTTCAATCTTCGGGCGGCAGGGTATCAGGCGGAGGCGGTGTACTCGGCAGAAGAAGCGCTGGAGGTAGTTCATGGTTCAGAGTTCACGGTTCACGGTTATGACCTGCTGCTGCTCGACGTCATGATGCCCGGCATGTCGGGCTTTGAACTGGCCAGGCTGCTGAAGGAGGACGAGCGGACCAAGTCTGTCCCCATCATCTTCCTGACGGCGAAGGACACGGAGGACGACACGCTGCAAGGATTCTCGCTCGGCGCAGACGACTACGTCACCAAGCCGTTTTCCATCCGCGAGGTGATGGCAAGGGTTAAGGCAGTATTGGGCAGGACGGCAAGCCCCAGAAGCACAGAATTGACATTCGAGGGACTGACGATGAATACCGACAACAAGACGGTGACCATTGACGGAGAACCAATAGCACTCACCCGCACGGAATACGATTTGCTGCGGCTCTTCTTGGAACACCGCGGACAGACGTTCATCCGACAGCAGTTGCTCGACCGGGTATGGCCACAAGACGTCATCGTCACCGAGCGCACCGTGGACGTGAACATCACGCGACTGCGCAAGAAGCTGGGCCGCTATGCCGCCTGCCTGATTTCGCGCACAGGTTTTGGCTATTCGTTTGAAGAGGTGAGAGACAAGCAATAAGAGAGGTAAGCGAGAAATGAGAAAACTATCTGAAGGCCGGAAGATGTGGCTCAGCGTCATGGGCGTGTTCCTCGTCTATGCCGTCATCTTCATATTGTTCGAGGACTACGACCGCAAGTTCATCATGCCCTTCCACGAAGTCAGCGACTGGCACCTGCTGCTCTTCTCGCTGGCCGTCATGGCCGGACTGGGCTTCCTGCTGTTCCGCTACGCCAGACGGATGGACGAGCGCATCAGCCGCGAACAGGCCGAGAAGGAGAACCGTATGCGCCGCGAACTGACACAGAACATAGCCCACGAACTCAAAACCCCCGTAGCCAGCATCCTCGGCTATACGGACACCATCCTGGACAGCCCGGACATGACGGACGACGTGAGACACCAGTTCATCGTCCGCACCAATACCCAGGCCCGCCGCTTGGCGACTCTGCTGCAAGACATCTCAACACTGAACCGCATGGACTACGCCCGCGACATGATTACGACGGAGCGCGTCAACGTCTCCGTGCTCTTTGCCGACATCGCACAGGAGACCGCCCTGGCCATGCAGAAACGGCAGATAACACTGCACAACTATCTGCCGCAAAGCATCATCGTCCACGGCAATTATTCCTTGCTATACAGCATCTTCCGCAATCTGATGGACAATGCCGTCAACTATGCCGGGAAGGGTATTACCATTGAGGTCTCTGCCGAACAACAGCCCGACTGTTGGTGCTTCACTTTCAAGGACAACGGCATCGGCATCCCTGCCAAGCATCAGACCCGCATCTTCGAGCGCTTCTACCGCATAGACAAAGGCCGCAGCCGCGACATGGGCGGCACCGGCCTCGGCCTCGCCATCGTCAAGAACGCCGTGCTGCTACACGGCGGCAACATCACGGTCAGCACACCAGACACCGGAGGCCTCGCCTTCGAGTTTACAATCAGAAAGCAATAAGGACTTTATTTATCCCGACAGCCTTATCATCTTGAAAATCTTATCCAAAATAGTGAAATCCTCACACCTAAAAAAGGTATGAGTGATAGCGTTGCATTCCCCTGAAGAAAAAAGGCGGGGTTATTCTCCGTATATTTCCTTGAGTTTCTGTCCGAGGGCTTTGCCGCGAAGGTTGGCGGCGACAATCTTGCCCTGCGGATCAAGCAACACACTGGAAGGGATGCTGAAGATGCCATAGGCTTCAGAGGCTGCACATTTCCAGCCCTTGAGATCGCTCATCTGAGGCCATTTCATCCCCATCTGCCGGACGGCATTGACCCAAGCGTCTTTCTTTTGGTCAAAAGACACTCCTACCACCTCGAAGCCTTTCTGGTGATACTTCTCGTAGTTGGCCACCACATTGGGCATCTCCCGACGGCAGGGACCGCACCAGGAAGCCCAGAAGTCGACCATCACATACCGGCCCTTGCCTGCCCACTGGCTTAGCTTGACGGTATTGCCATCCATGTCCTGCATCTCGAGCTCATGGAACAGGATGCCCGTTTGGCGCTTCTTCATACCCTCGTAAAGTTGTTTGACCTTGTCCAGCTCGGGGCTGTTGTAGTAGGCGGCAGTGGGATCGAGCACGGCAGTGAATTGTTCGAAATCGAATGAATAGGCTGCATCCTTGATGTAGGGTACTGCCAATTGCGTGTCGTGCTGCTCTTTGGCTATGCGCACGACGAGGTCGACCTTCTTTTTATCGATAGCTTCGAGCTGAGCCTCAAGCTGTTCAATACGTGCCTGGCCTTCGGCTGTCTGCTTTTGCGACTGCTGCTGAAAGAGCTCTTTATATTCATCATAGATGGTTTGCTCTTGTGCCTGGTATCCATCCATCTCTGCCTTGTAGGGGTCATTTTGTGCCTGTGCCGTCAGCATGGTGACGAGCATCAGTGCGAGTGTTAATAGATTCTTCATAAATCTTAAAATGATAATATAGTTCTTTTTTATTCTATTGTCTTGTAGAGCGTCTTGGCGTTGAAGCGATGTTCCAGGACGTCGAGGATTTCCTCTTCGGTCGACAGGTTGAAGTCGCCGGGGATGGTGTTCTTCAGCGAGGCAGCGGCCAGCGAGTAGTCGAGCTGGCGCTGGTGGTCGTCAGGGAAGAGGCTGATGGCATGGAGGAAGCCGCCCATGAAGGCATCACCCACACCCACCGGGTCCACGACGTCGGGAATGTCGACGATGGGTGCCTCGAGCAGCGTGCCGTCCGTCCACAACAGGGCGGTCAGCGTGTGGTGCTGCGAGTCGACGATGTTGCGCATACCCATGAGCCATTGGCGACAACGGGGATAGTCGCGGTGCAACTCGTCGAACCACTCGCGATACTCGGGTATCTGCATCTTGAAGTTGGAGTCGGTAGCCGTAAACGGTGGCTGGGGATGCTCGGAAATCCAGTCGAACTCGATGGCGTCGCCAAACATCATGTCGCAACGTCGTAGCATACGCCGCAGTGTTTCCCTTGGGTCGGCACCATACTTCCACAGGTTCTTGCGGTAGTTGATATCGAACGAGATGGTGATGCCCATCTCCTCAGCTATGTCCAGCGCCTCGAAGGTCGCATCGGCAGCCTGCTGCGAGATGGCAGCCGTGATGCCCGACACCTGGAAGATGTCAGCACCCTGCAGTATCTCGCGCCAGGGAATCATGCCCGGCTGCAGGTCGTAGTAAGCCGAGCCGGTACGGTCGTACACCACCTTGGCGGCACGCATTCCGGCGGCAGGCTCGAAGTAGTAGGTGCCAATGCGCTGGCCACCATACACCACATGGCTGACATCCACGCCCAATTGGGCCAGACTCTCCACACCAGCCTGTCCGACGGGTGTATTGGGCAGACGGGTGATGTACGTCACATTTTCTCCTTGCATGGCCAGCGACACGGCCACATTGGCCTCGCTGCCGCCATACTTGCTGGTAAACATGTCGCCCTGGGTCAGTCGCAGCTGACCGGGCTTCGAGAATCGGAGCAGCAACTCTCCGAAGGTTACAATCTTTTTCATCGCTTAGTATTCAGTGTTGTTTGAAGTTTATTATTTTCTTGCCTTTTTGCCTTTCACGTCCTCCTCGGCCAGAGTGAAGTCCAGCTGGCGCTTCTCCAGATTGGCACGGGCCACCTTGATGCGGACGGGATCGCCCAACTGGTACTTCTGATGATGGCGACGGCCCACCAGACAGTAGTTGCGCTCGTCGAAGTCATAGTAGTCATCGTCCAGATCGCGCATGGGTACCATGCCCTCGCAGTGGTTCTCGTCTATCTCGCAGTAGATGCCGTACGACTGGATGCCCGAGATGTGGGCGTCGTACTCGTTGCCTATCTTGTCCTCCATGAACTCCACCATCTTGTACTTGATGCTGTCGCGCTCGGCCTGCTGGGCCACCTGCTCCATGTCTGAGCAGTGCTCACACAACTCCTCGTACTTCTGCTGGTTGGCACTGCGGGCACCGTCCTGATACTTGGTCAGCAGACGGTGTACCATCGTGTCGGGATAGCGGCGGATGGGCGACGTGAAGTGGGTGTAGTAGTCAAAGGCCAGTCCGTAGTGGCCGATGTTGTGGGTCGAATACTTGGCCTTCATCATAGCCCGCAGGGCGACAGTCTCTATCAACTTCTGCTCACGCTTACCTTGACAACCGTCCATCAGTGCGTTGAGCGACTTTGAGATGGCTCCCTTCGTGCCTGCTGTCTTCAGCTTGTAGCCAAACTTGGTGACAAACTCGCGCAGCGTTTCCAGCTTGGTGGGGTCTGGCTGGTCGTGAATACGGTAAGGCAGCGTCTTGGCTTTGGTGCCCTTCTTGACCTTGCCTATGCTCTCGGCCACCGTACGGTTGGCCAGCAGCATGAACTCCTCAATGAGCTGTGTGGCATCGTTCGACTTCTTGAAGTACGCACGGGTCGGCTTGCCATCTTGGTCGATGTCGAAGTGCAGTTCCTCGCGATCGAACTTCACGGCACCACCTTTGAAGCGACGCTCACGCAGGCATTTGGCCAGTCGGTCCAGCGTGCGCAACTCCTCAGTATAGTCGCCGTCCT
>Ga0256407_10013917_pt1 | contig 10681 bp, 8 predicted proteins | sample RumenRJG_04DNA_FD_193489 | JGI IMG/M metagenome (GOLD analysis project Ga0256407, IMG submission 193489) | Bovine rumen microbial communities from Lethbridge, Alberta, Canada - RJG_04 | ecosystem: Host-associated > Mammals > Digestive system > Stomach > Rumen | place: Canada: Alberta | collected... | reverse complement strand
CAGCCATTAAAGAAAGGAGAACATAGAAAAGTAGAAAGCTTTGATAAGACTTGCAAGCCATTAAAGAAAGGAGAACATAGAAAGGAAGAGGATAATACAGATAGTAACGAGAAGGTAGAGAGAGAAGATGAAGGTACTAAACAAAAAAATGTTGTGATTGGAAGTAAAGTTTCTGTTGTTGGTAGCAATTCCACGGATTGTGGTTTAAAGTACAAGATGGTTAACGCGGAAGGAATACCAGTCCCCTTTGCCGGATCACCACATCACGATGATATACTAGTATGTGGTTTTATATATTGCCCCAGTAATGCTTCTTCTCTAGTTCTTACCGCAAGTGGTATTGCAGACTTATCGCCTCTTAGAAAACTTGTTAATTTAAGGCATTTGGTTTTGACAGAAAGCTCTGCTTCTGACTTTTCTCCTTTAAGTAATCTTCTTTTATTAGACTATTTGGATTTGTCGCGATCTTCCGTTAAAGATATTAATTTTTTGTCTAAGCTTGTGAATTTACGTTTTTTAAATTGTGGAGAAAATAAGATTAGCGATATAAAACCATTATCTGGGTTGGTTAATTTGGAGTATTTAATCTTACGTAAATGCCCAATTGTAGATATCTCTCCTCTTTTAGGTCTTTTAAGACTTACACATTTGTTCTTGGAGCATACGAACATTGTAGATATTACTCCATTATCTAATCATGTTAATTTGAAACTCATAGATTTATCTTCAACACAAATTACTGACATTTCGCCTTTAGGCTCTCTGGGGAATCTCGAAGAGGTTTTATTAGCTGATTGTTGTGATCTCATTTCATTATCGCCTATTAAGAATCTTAATAATATTGTGCGCTTAGATTTGAGTTGGCATGAAGGTATTGATCTTAAAATCATAAACGGGTTTTCGAATTTAAGAATTTTAGATCTCTCCAATACAGACATTACGACTCGTGGCCTCGTTTCTTTGTCTAATGGTCCTGTGCGTAATACTTTGAAGGTCTTACATTTAAATTCTTGCAGCTATCTAGATAGATTATATCCTTTACCTAATTTTGTTAATCTGGAGGAGCTTTCATTGTCTTTCTTCCAGAACCAATACTTATTGGTATTAAGAAAGCTTTCTTCTTTAATTAAGCTTAGTTTAAAGGGTATTCATAAAATTACAGATATAAACTTCTTATGGTCAAGTTTTAATTTAGAGGAATTAGATTTAAGTGAGTGTATATCTTTAGAAAAGATAGATGCTGTATGTAACATGCCTAAGTTACAGTATCTTAATGTGAGTAGATGCCCTGGGTTATTTTCACCTGTTGAGAAGGCGCAGGAAACACTCTCCCTTTTTAGTTTTGTTGATAATCTACGCACACTTGATGTAAGTTATAATAACATAGATCCTGCAGATATAAAAAAAATGAAGGATGATTTTGCTATAAATAAATCTTCCGCAAGTGTTATCTGCAATGAGGATTAATGTTATATGTTGTCTCCTATAAAAATAAACTGTAGTTCTTTTTATCTTTTTATATATTCGTTATATGTTCCTGGATATTCTTTAAGGACCATATCCTCTATATACCATATTTTATTTGCAATTTTATTCACAAAGTATCTATCATGAGACACTACAATACAGGTCCCCTTATAATTATTTATAGCCTGTGCTAGTATTTCTTTTGATGTTATGTCTAGATGGTTTGTAGGCTCATCCAGGAGAATGAAGTTCGCTCCTTGAAGAAGGATCTTTATTAGAGCAACACGAGCTCTTTCTCCACCTGATAGAACTCCTATTTTCTTATACACATCGTCTTTTTTAAATAAAAACATTCCGCATATCTTCCTAATATTTTCCTCTGTTCTACTGTTTTTGATTGTCCTGTCCTCTTCATCTGTATTATTGTTATTTTGTGTTAGTTCTTGTATTATGGTGTTCTCTTTGTTCAAGGACTCTAGTTGGTCTTGAGTATAGAAGGCCATTGTTACATTTGGTCCTATCTCTATTTCTCCACTATCTATTGGTTCGTAGTTGTCTTTATCTTTATTATTGTTGTTGAATATCATTCGTAACAAAGTACTTTTACCTTTACCATTTTCTCCTATGAGAGCTATTTTATCCCCACGGTCTATTATCCCCGAGGAGTTCTTTAATATTTCTATATCACCATAGCTTTTAGAAATGTTTTTCAAAGTCACTACACGCTTCCCACTCTGGTTGTCTATGTCGAAGGAGAAGTTTATTTGTGGTATTGTGTTTCTTACTCTCTCTACTATTTCCATTCTCTCTATTTTCTTTTCCATCGACTTTGCCTGCTTAGCTTTTGATGCTTTAGAACCAAAACGGTTTATGAATGTCGTCATCTTCTCTATATCTTTTTGCTGTTGCTCATACATTTTCTGCTGTGTTTCTAGATTCTTTGTCTTTGCTTCTTCGTAATGGTCGTAGTTGCCTTTGTATGCAGTCAGAGTCTTGTTGTCTAGTTCAACAATTGTATTTGATATCTTATTCAGGAAATATCTGTCATGGGATATCACTATGAAAGCTTTATCATATTTTATAAGGAAGTCCTCGAGCCATTTTATAGCTTCTATGTCTAGATGGTTTGTTGGCTCGTCTAAGAGCATAAGAGAAGGATGTTGTAGTTGTATTTTTGCGAGCATGACACGCATTCTCCATCCTCCTGAGAACTCTTCCATGGGTCTATTGAGATCTGATGTTTTAAAGCCCATGCTCTCGAGCATGGCTTCTGCTTCTGACTCCATCTTATCTCCTCCTAGGGAAATTATTTCCTCGGTTATTTTTTCCATCTCCTCACAGAGCTTATTACTATAGTTTTCAATCATTTTCGCATTTACTTCTTCCAGTTTTTTTTCTAGGTTAGCAATTTTTGTGAATGCTTGCATTGCTACAGTTTTAATGCTATCTTGTGTTTTATATGAAAGGTGATCTTGATTTAAAAACCCGCAGGTGAAGCCATTTTGGAATATTATCTCTCCACTATCAGGCTGTAGATCCCCATTTATTAATCTTAGGATTGTAGATTTCCCAGCACCATTTGGCCCAACAAGGCCTATTTTAGATTCTTTTACTACGGTTAAATTACAGTTGTCGTATAACTGTTTATTTCCTAGGTAGAATGAAAGGTCTTTTATAGTAAGCATTTAATTATTAAATAATAATAAATTGTGTTAAAAAACCTTGTACGATCTTTATTTTATTTGTTAGTTATAATATCCTATTTTTAATACACATACTGATTGCATGCAAAATAGCGTGTAAAAATATCCCAAGAACCCCCTTTTATCTTCTTCTTTGAAATATCTATATAACCATTCTATTGTTCCTAGAATTGTTCCAATGCTTACGTGTATATGTATTGGATAGAAAACAAGGAAGCGGCAAATAGGCACTACAAAGGAATATTCTACGAATATGTTTTCTATTAGTCCAAGGAGTATGTTTATCACCCATTGAGATGTACTTGTTGATTTGAAAACAATATCGTAATAATCTCTGAATACAGGATGACGAGCAGGTATCGAAATGTCTAATTGAAAAAATTGGTTATATACTATAAATTGATTTCTAGACCAAACATTGTTACTATTAAAATCGAGGATATAGCGCCTTATTTCCTTTAAGTTTATTGGATGGAAGTACATATGTGTGTGGTAGAATTCCCCAGGGAAATTAATAGAAAGTCCTATATTAATACGATAGTACATACTGCCTTTAATTTTATAATTCTTCCCATAACTAATGGATAGAAGATCATAAACATGATCATGTGTGAGCGTTAATTTTTGTAAATTAAAATCTCTAACACTTAAATTAGGTACGTCTATTAAACGAGTTTCAATATTATAGTTATATGAGGCTCTATAGCCAATTTTACACGAAAGAAGCTTTATCTCTATTAGGTTTTCTTTATGTTTTAGAAAAATGTTCTTTGAAAAGGCGTGAAAGAAAATGAATGTTTTTCTCTCAGGTGTTAGATATTTTTTAAGGATATTTTCATTACTAGATATCGACGGTACTAAACGATCATAAAGTTTATAAATTTTTTCAACAGATCTATCCAATGCCAGGAAGGCCACGATATTTGGTACTGATTCAGAAACTAGGTCAATACCGATTATGCTTGTATTTCCATAAATATTCTCTGTGCTTGTAAAAATAAGGAATAAGAGAAATACCCTTGAGTAAGATTGTAGAAAATGGCGGAGCTGTGAAGGTGTTTTTAGATTTTTTACTATCATACTTATAAATTAACATTGTTATAATGTTATTCATAATATCCTATTTTAAATACACATATTGAGTTTAGGAAAAATAAAAAGTAAAAAAACTCCAGGAAACCTCTGCCGCCATCATTTTTATTTTTTTTATATAACCATTCTATCGTTCCTAGAATTGTTCCAATGCTTATGTGTATATGTAATGGACATAAAATAAGGAAGTGGCAAATAGGCACTATAAAGGAATATTCTATGAATATGTTTTCTATTAGCCCAATAAGTATGTTTACAGACCATTGGCTTATATTTGTCGAATCGAAAACAGTCTCATAATATCTTGATGATAGATCACCAAACCGTAACCTGAAAAGATGTTCATATTTTATTGTATTGATTCTAGTTAATCCATCTATATGTGTTAAAAGATGCCACCAAAGCCTTACCTCCTTTAGGTTTATCGGATGGATCCATAGATATTCGTAATAGAATTCTCCAGGGAAATTAATAGCAAATCCTATATTAATACGTTTGTACCAGTTTATACTACTACCTTTAACTTTATATTCTTTCCCATAACTTATTGATAGAAGATCATAAACATGGTCATGTGTGAGCTCTAGATTTCGTAAATTAAAATCATTGACCAAAAAGTAAATATTGTCTAATAATCTATTATGTTGAATCTTATAGTTATACGAGGCTCTATAGCCAATTTCACGTGAGAACAATTTTATTTCTAGTATATTTTCTTTATATCTAAAACATAGGTTTTTTGAAACGATGAGGTAGAAAAGAATTGGTTCTTTTTCTTTCTCTGTTGCCAGGAAGGCCACGATATTTGGTACTGATTCAGAAACTAGGTCGACACCAAACTGCTTTATGCTTGTTGCTTGTGCAATAATATTACCCCTAAATAATATAAGTAGTATTATTAATGTTTTTTTCAGCCACATATGTAGAGAATGTGGGATTCGAACCCACGATACCCAATAAGGATATGACAGTTTTCAAGACTGTTGCATTCAACCGCTCTGCCAACTCTCTTTTAAAGGTATTTAAAATGCTTTGATGCCTCTTTACGCAGTAAAAAAAATTAAATATTGTCAGGAATCATTGATTTTAATTCCTCATCTTTATTCCCTTGCGTGCTCCTACTTTTATTCTCATTTTTTTTAAAAGTTTCTGAGAAGGTGTTATCTCTCCTATATTCTTGCTGGGTAGCATCATGATCTGTTCTATTATCCACACTAGTATTATTTTCAGCTTTATTAGCATTAGGATTTTCAATAAGAACCTTATGTGAGAGAAGATATTTCCCGTCTCCATAATCTTGCATTAGCTTTACGCTTATACGATCATTTGTGTTCAACACTTCATTTATGTTAGGGATCTCACACCAATCTATATCGTTTATTTTCAGTAAACCTATTTTTTTTGGGAGGAACTCCACCTTTACTCCTGAGGATGATACGGATAAAACCTTTCCATCATAAACATTACCTACAATAGGATTGGACTCTATTATAAAGTTAATTTTCTCTACGCATTTGTCTAATGAAGCTTTATTAGGTGCAGAAATTCTAACAATGGCAGTATCACGTTTATCTTCAATAAATATAAAGCAGTTACTTTCTTTTTGTATCTTTTGGATATTATTCCCTCCAATACCTATTATCTGCCCTATCAATTTTCTGTTTATTTCTATGTTCTTATATGTTGGCGCGAAGTCACGTACTTGCTCTCTGCTCTGAGATATAGTCTCCGACATCTTCTTCAAAATGAAGTTAATACCTTCATAGGCTCTTTCTATTCCTTCTTGAAGAATCTTAGACGTCAATGCGAGCTTTTTAACATCTAATTGTATAGCGTTTATACCTTGTGCTGTTGCTATGACCTTGAAGTCCATGTCTCCGAGTTCATCTTCATCTCCCGATATGTCAGAGAGTATCTTATAGTTTTCATCTTTGTCGAAGATTATTCCCATGGCAATTCCTGCTACAGGTCCTTCTATCTTTATTCCTGCATCCATGAGGGCAAGGCTACTTCCGCAGACAGTAGCCATAGATGAAGATCCATTAGAACATAGTATGTCTGAGCAAATACGTATTGTATAGTTGTCAAGGTCGTCCTTCTTCACCAACTGCTTTATACCGTTTAATGCCAGGTTGCCATGACCTATCTCACGTCTTCCAACAGAGCTTTTGGTCCCAACCTCCCCTACACTGTAATTTGGGAAGTTATAATGCAAGAAGAAATCGTTATAGCCCGTGCTTGTCGCACACTCCTTTATCTGTGAATCACGCCTATCTCCGAGTGTTACTGTCACGAGAGCTTGTGTCTCCCCACGTGTGAATAATGCAGAACCATGAGCTGAAGGCAATAACCCAACTTCACAACTTATATCGCGTATTTCATCACAGGCGCGCCCATCTATTCTTTTACCTTTACCAAAGATAAGATCTTGCATTGCCTCCTCACGTGTTGCCTTTAAGACTCTTGGTAGTGCCTTGTCATATTTCTCTTGATATTTAGATGCTATGTCGATTATCCTCTTGTCTCGCGTATTTTTACTCTTTATATCTTCATTAAACACATCAAGGATATCTTTCTTTATTTCTTCATCACTGTTATCACCTGTAGAAGTGTTTGTGCTGAACTTATATTCTTCACCTAACATCTCTTTTACGAAGTCTAATTGGAAATCACATTGCCTTCTTATCTCCTTCATCGCAATGTTTATACCATCTATCAATATGTCTTTGCTTATACCACAAGCACTCCCCTCAAGCATTATCGTTGAATTCTTGTCTCCTCCAACCACTAACCTTGATGTGTAGTTCTCTGTAGGTGAAGCATTGATAACCCAATTATCATCTTGAAGTACTGCTATGCATTCCGACACGCATGTTATCATAGGCACTCCTGCAATCATCATGGCTAGGGATGTCCCAAAACAAGCTATACTCTCTACTGCTACTTCTTTATCATGTGATAGTAAAACAACGTTTACATCTATAGCTTTTTTGAAGCTAGGGTTTATTATTGGACGTATGCATCTATCTATTAAACGGGATATGAGAACTTCATAATCGTTTAACTTACCCTCTCTTTTCGTATTGTTTGTAGGAATCTTGCCAACAGAATAGTATTTCTCTTGGTAGTCTACATGCAAAGGTAAGAAATCATATTCTTTTGTTTCTTTCTCATCATATGTTACAACTACCAACATTACTGTATTCCCACATTTTATGGTTACAGAGCCATTACTCCTGAATGCTAGCTTTCCAGTCTGAAATGATATTCCATTTCCAGATTCAGATATGTACGTTTTTTCAAATATCCTATGTCCAAATATATTACTCATAATATTTTATTTGACGACTTCTTTTTTCTTTTTCCCGCACAATAACATAGCCTGGTTATATAGTTCACTATACTTACTCTTATTGCTTAAATACGCCAGGACTCTATTTTTCATATTAACATTCTTTGTTAGATTCCTCTTAGCTTGATAATCATGTTTGTTTTTTGCAACATGCTTTTGTAAGTCTTTGATGTTGTTCAAAAATATTTTTAATTGATAGAGTTGACTGCCAGTATTCTTGTCTGTCTCATTTTGATTCTTTTTCTTCATATATATTTATTAATTAAAAAGAAAAGCTCATAAATCCTTTTCCTTTATTTTTTTCTTTCAGCTCTTTTATCCAAGCCAAAATGTCTTCTTTGAATGATTTTAATATGTCGTTTATATTAGCTACTGTATTTTTAACATCAGCCTTTTTAACTTCTTCCATTAGTAAGTTTATATTCTTAATTATGTCATTTATGTTCTTTAACAAATCTGATCCTCCATTTTTGTCTGTAAATATGCTTAATATTTTGTTTTTCATTTCTTCAACGTCTATATTTTGAAGGTCATTTATCTTCGTTATTATTCCTTGAATATAATTTACCAATTGACCGAAAGAGAAAGAGCTATTTTTACATTCAACATATGAGTTGTTCTCTAGATCTTCCCCAGAACCAATGTCTAAAATTAGTGATTTATTACCTAGAAGATCAGATGTTATAGTTATGAAGCTACCTTGTTTTAACTTTATCCTCTTGTCTGTAGCAATGTTTATTTTTGTTTTTAGTGTATCGTAGTCGAACTCTATTTTAGTTATCTTCCCAATTTTATAACCATTTAAATATAGTTTTGTGTTATAACGTATCCCTGAAGAATCATCTACTATAAAATAATACCTATTTTCTTTTTTAGGGATAATCTCTTCTCCGCATAAGAATTTATAGAGAAGCACAAAAACTATTATCGATATTATGGATAGTAGCAGCAATTTTATAAAATCTTTAAACATAATATAAATATATAATATTTAATGTGAATATGAAGGAAATTAATGTTGTAATAGAAATCTCATATAGTAGTAATATAAAATATGAATTAGACAAGGAAAAAGGTCGTTTGTCTATAGATCGTATTTTGCATACTTCAATGGTATATCCTGGGAATTATGGTTTTATTGAGAATACTTTAGCTAAAGATGGTGATCCTTTGGACGTGCTTGTTTTGTCGGAGTATAAATTCCTACCCGGGTGTTGTGTGAAGGTTAAGCCTTTAGGTGTTATTTTCATGGAAGATGAGAAAGGTGTTGATGAGAAGATAATAGCTGTTGTATCTGATAAGATTGATAGGAAGTCTGTGGGGATTAACGATATCGAAGACCTTCCTGTGCAAACTATTCGAGAAATAGAGCACTTCTTCGAACATTATAAGGACCTTGAGGAGGGGAAGTATGTTAAGATCTCGGGACACGATGGTGTGAAAGCCGCATTAGATATTATTGACAGCTACACTTTAAAGTAAAAAATATTTCACTCCACGTCAACTTGTGGATATTGCATTAATAATGCGAAGGAGACATTTGACTTAGAGTTTGGGAAAGTGTTGTGGTTTTTATTAGAGATTCTTTATAATATTTTTTGAAAATGATAGATGTTAGCGAATATAGATCATTGCCTTCTTCTCCTGGGGTATATCGTTTTTATGACAAGGATAAGGTCTTGATATATGTTGGCAAGGCAAGGAATATCAGGTCTCGTGTTGCTTCTTATTTCGCTAAAAATATAGATAGTCCTAAGACCAAGCAGCTTGTTGATTTGGTGTGCTTTATAGATTATGTTGTTGCTTTCTCTGAGGAAGATGCTTTTTTGTTGGAGAATAATCTGATAAAGGAAAACAGACCTAAATACAATATCCTTCTTAAAGATGCTAAAGCATATCCTTATATAGTTATAACCAAGGAGGAATATCCTCGCCTTCTAGTCACAGAGCGTAAGATGGGGAAGGGCGAGTTCTCCTTTGGCCCTTTTTCTGAATATAACTTTGTAGATAATATTGTTTCTATTGTGAAGGATGTTTTTCATGTTAGAACGTGCAATCATATGTTAACATCAGAGAATATAAAGAAGAAAAAGTATAAAGTATGTTTGAAGTATCATATAGGCCAATGCTCTGGAATATGTGAGGGGCTAGTGTCCCAAGATGAATATTCGCATGAATGTGGGAATGCTATAGATTTTCTTAAGGGGCATATAATGAAGGTGAAGAGGGTTTTAAGAAGTAAAATGAACTCTGCAGCAAAGGATATGAACTATAAACTCGCACAGAAATATAAGGAACAGGTAGAGGCTATTGATGCATATAGATCTCATTCGATAGTCACGAACACTAAGGATTTTAATGTTGATGTTTTCTATTGCGAATACGATGATACTGCCTTTTATGTATGTTATATGATAGTTAAGAATGGTAAGATTATTTTCGAGAAGTCATTCGTTGAAGAGATTGTATGAATTTACAAGTACACTTTCTTGTGAGTGATTATTCTCGCGAAGTCGTTATGTAATCTTTCAAGCATTTTAGAGCGGGAGCCTATGCCAGATGAAGATTTTTTATATGAATTTTGTAATTATAATCTGTTGGATATAATTATAGAAAGTCTTTGCTGAAGGGATTTAGAGATCGAAGAACCTACATTCTCTTTCTGCGCTCTCATCTGAATCTGAACCATGTATGGCGTTTTGACTTTTAGAAAGCCCATATTTACGTCGTATGGTTCCTATGCGTGCTTCTGCAGGGTTCGTCGCACCTATCAATTCACGAAAGTCCTTCACAGCATTTTCCTTTTCTAAAACCATGGTGATAACACTTCCTGAACTCATATATTTGCACAAGTCTTCATAAAAAGGCATTTCTTTCAATGACTCGTAGAAACCTTGTGCTTGTTCATACGACATAGATATTTTACGGAGCTTTGCAATCTTAAATCCATTACTCTCTATTTCTGAAAGTATCTTCCCAGTAAGACTATTCTGTACTGCTTCAGGTTTTATCATTGAAAAAGTATATACGTTTTCTTCCATAATAATATTTATTACACGTTTTTTAT
>Ga0256407_10013916_pt1 | contig 10681 bp, 7 predicted proteins | sample RumenRJG_04DNA_FD_193489 | JGI IMG/M metagenome (GOLD analysis project Ga0256407, IMG submission 193489) | Bovine rumen microbial communities from Lethbridge, Alberta, Canada - RJG_04 | ecosystem: Host-associated > Mammals > Digestive system > Stomach > Rumen | place: Canada: Alberta | collected... | reverse complement strand
GTTTCTTTTTTTTTTGTTTTGGTTTTGTTGTTTTTTTTTTTTTTTTTTTTTTTTTTTTTTTTTTTTTTGATTTTTTTTTTTTTGATTTTTTTTTTATATTTTAATTTTTGTTTTTTTTTTCATAAATTAAATGATTGGTAATTCAGAATATTATAATAAATTTTTGACATCAAAAAATCAAAATAAAAAATTAAGTACTATTAATTCAGGTGATAATACAAATTCTTTATCAATTCAAAATGAAATTCCTGAAATAACATATAATTTATATATGCAACAAGCTGGAGAATCACTTTCAAAAGAATTTTATAAAACTAAATTACAAGAACAATCAAATCCAAAAAAAAAATATTTAAAAAATAAAAAAACATCTTTTAATCTTAAAAATAATAACTCAGGAAAATTAAAACAAAATCCAAAAATGAAAAAAGAATTATATGAAGAAATAATAAGAGCAAATAGTAAATCTTTAAGAAATAATAATCCTTATTTAGTTGATAAAGAAATAAATGAAGAAGAAGTTGAAAATGAAGAAGAAGAAGAAGAAGTTGAAGAAATTAAAAAATATAATGAGAATGATTTAATAACTAAAAATGCAGCTGAAATAAATTTAGAAAATGAAGTTGAAAATAATAGAATTGAATTAGAAAAAATTCATAAACAATTAATTGATAATGAACTTCCTATTATTTTTGAAGGAATAAATGATTTAGTTGGTAATAAAGAAAATACAGAATTTTACTTTATAAAAAATAAATATGATGATATATTAAAAGATTATTTATAAAAATAAATAAAAAAAATCAAAAAAAAAAAAATTCCTTCAAAAAAAATAAAAAAATAAAAATTAAAAATAAATAAAAAAATAGAGTTTTTTATTTTATTTTAAAAATAAAAACTTTTTTTAATATAACAATTCAAATAAAAAATAATTAAAAATGACTTCAAACAATAATTCTCAAAATTCTTCAATAAGCCAATTAAATTTCCATGTAACATTAAATAATCCACATAAAAATGAAAATATATTACTTGATCAAAAAAGAAATAGAATAAATATAAATACAGATGATTCAGATATTGAAATGAAATCAACTCCTCATTCAACTTTCAATAAATATAATAATAAAATAAAATATTTTCCTGATTTAAATCAAAAATCAGAAAAAAAAATGTCAATTGATTTAAATGATAATTTGATTAATAATAATAATAATGAAAATAATAAAATAAAAATTATTGGTTGTAATTGTAAAAATTCAGGTTGTTTAAAAAGATATTGTGAATGTTTTACAAGAATGAAATATTGTGATTTAAATTGTCAATGTAAAAATTGTTTTAATACTTTAGAACATGAAAAAGAAAGAGTAGAAGCAATTCAAAATTATATGATGAAATCTCCTATTTCTTTTAAAAAATTAAATTTAGATGTTAGTAATTTAACTTGTTTTTGTAAAAAAAGTAATTGTTTAAAAAAATATTGTGAATGTTTTCAAATGGGAATTAAATGTAATTCTAATTGCAAATGTATTGATTGTAAAAATAAAAATAATGCTGAAAAAAAATTATTTGAAGTTAATGTTGATGATAATAGAAATGTTAAAAGAGGAAGATTTTATTCTTATGATTATAATCAACAAAAGGAAGATAAATTATTTTTTAGTAATAATTTTAATAATAGTAATTTAAATGGAATGAATATTCCAGTTAAAACTATTCAACTTGATAATAAAGTTATTATTGATAATTATGATATTAAAAATGATGGTATTTAAATATTTAATTTTTTGTTTTGATTTTTCAAATAAAAAAGATGAAAATTAGTATTTGTAAATAATAATGAAAAAAAATACAAAAAAAAAGATATCTTTTTAATTTTTTTATATATCATTTATTCATATTAATTTATAAATCATCTTAAAAATAAAAATAATGAATTTAAAAAAAAAATATATTTATTGTAATATTATATAATTAAATAAATATAAATAATACACAAATAAAAATAAAAAATTAAAAAAAAATCAATCTTATAAAAAAGACTAAAATCATTTTATATTATAAAAAAATGTCACATATGGAAGATCAATTTATTCAAAAAATGTTAGCTCACTATGATCAAGGAGGATTAATAATATTTGGAAAATCAAATAATTTCTTTGGTCAAAATTTAATAAGTGAAGAAGATATATTAATGTTTTATGAATTGATAGTAGATGTAAATGGAAAATTTCAAAAGAATCCATATCAAGTAACATTACTTTCATGTGTATTATATGATCAATCTTTAACTTCTCCTAAACATGAAGAATTATTTTTTAATTGGATTATTTCAAAATTAAATAGAACAGATCCAATTGATAGAACAAATTTATATAGAATTTATAATATTGTTGAATATGAAGATAAATTTAGAAAATGTAATGATAATCAATATGATTTCTTAATTGAATATTTAGATCGTTTTGTTTCTTTTGAAAAAACTTTAGAAGAATATTTATTATTTAAATATTATAAAGGAATACTATATTTAATAAAAAGAAATTATAGTGCAGCTTTAATAGAAAATATGGAAATTTTAACTTCTATAAATGAAGAAATTCCAGGTCAAAAATCTAATTTTATACAATATATTTTAATTAAAAATAGTTTATTAGCATTAAGACTTTATAATGAAGATTCAAATTCTGATAATTTAAATGAATATTTAACACAAGCAAATCAAGTTTTTCATGATATGAAAACAATAAATAAAGTCCTTGCTATTAAAATTGGTATTAGAGTATATGAAATATACAAAAAGAAAAATCAATATGATAATTGTCTTATAATTTTAAAGGAAATTAGTACAATTTTAAAAAGAGAATTATTAAATGGAAAAGAAATTGAATATGGAATAAATTATTATTTAGCTATTGCAAGTAGATTAGCATATGTAGCTACATTTTTAAATGATAAAATATTATTAAAAAAATCAATGAAAAAATTAGAAAAAACAATAAATTTATTATCATCAAATTCTTCATTACAAACACCAAGTGAAAGTTTATTAAATCAAAATGATTATTTAAATAAAACAGCATATAATTTTGTAATGTTAATATATAATATAAATAATAATTCTCAATTTCCACAAAATAGAGCAAATGAAATTATTAATAGATTCAAACAAACTTTTATTATTCCATATAATAATTCAGTTGCAATGAGTTATGGAAGATTATTATCTACTGGATTTTTTGATAATAATGATATTGATTCAAGTAAAATTAATATTTTAGCTATTAATAATACTGATTCAATTGCACAAAATGCACATGTTCATATTAATAATTTAATATCTAAATCTCAACAAGATATTCTTCAAACTTATGAAATTATTCCTTTTATTTTTGGTGTATATAATATTTTAAGTGGATTATCTGTTTCTTTATTAAGTGATCCAAATAAAGCAAAACAAGAAGAATATAAAAAGAAAATTAAACAAATGTATGATGTTGTTTATCAATTTGTTAATAAAAAAAGTATTTTGGCTATTTTTAGATTACCTTATATTAGAAAGGCTTTAATTAAAATTTATTTAGCATATATTGGTGTACTTTTTAAAGAAAAGGATAATAATAATATTAGTAAAGCAATTAATGATTTTGATAATATATTAAAAAAAATTGAATATAATACAAAAGATGAAAATACTGCATTATTAAAAAAAATTAAAGGAGATTTTTATTTTAAAAGTGGAAAATATAAAGAAAGTATTAATGAATATGAGAATTCATTAAATAATTTAAAGGAAATGGATAATAATAAAGCAATTATTTTATTTAATTTAGGATGTTGTTATTTTTTATTAAATGATGGAAAAAAATCTAGTCAAAATCTTAATAATTCTGTTAATATTTATAATAATATGATTGCTAAGTTAAGTGGTGGTCCTGCTAATTTGCAATATAAATATCAGGAAAAAGTTAAAATTGCTGAAAGTATTCTTAGTTCTATGAATTAAAAATTAAAAATAATATTAATCATTAAGAATTTAATTATTTTAAAAAAAAATCATTTTGCATGTCATTTTGTTTAATGATTATTAATTAATTTTAATAAACTATTTATAATTTGAAAAAAAATTAAAAAAATATTTATTATACTATTTAACTCATAATTTTTATTATATGAAAATATATTCATATATTCAATTAATATACAAGGAAAAAATAAAATTAGGAAATTTTAATTTTATAAAAAAAATACCAATATAAATATTTTTGACTTTCTTTTAATATTTAATATATTATTATATTTCAATTTCATTTATTTTTAATATTTAAAATTGATATTATATTTTATAATTAAAAAATATTTGAGGATAAATTAAAAAAATTTTTAATATTATAATAATCAATTTATAATCTTATTCTATTAATATATGATATTTTAATTATTTGACATATAATTTAACAAACTTTCTGGTTTTTCATCTATTTGAATAAATAATGTAAAATTGATGCAATGGAACTTTTTAAAGATAATTTTTAAAAGAAAAAAATATACAAAATAAAATAAAAAGAAGGATAAAAGATATTTTACAAAAAATATTAAAAGAAAATTTGAATTCCAATCAATATAAAAATATGGTAAAAAACAAATGAAAGAAATTATGATAGACAATAAAAATCTAATAAAAGATTTTATTTTTGAAGTATTATTCCATTTAGTTTGTTTCATAATAATAATAGAACCAGAACTTAAATTATCAATTGATTCTGAAATACCTAATTCATCAAAATTAAATTGAAACCAATAATTCTTATTATTATCTAATGATAAAATATATTGACTTTTTAAAGAAAAATAAGCAAAAAAATTACTAATAAATATTGCAGCAGAAATAAAACTTCCTTCATTAATTATTTTATTCCCATTTTTATCATTATAATTAATTTTACTATCATCAATACAAATTTTATCTTTTATATCTTTATTTACTTTAATTGAATAAATAAAAGAAATTATTAATGTTAAAATCATAAGTATATTTATTAATAAATAAATACAATAATGTTTTAATAAAATATAAAGTATATGTCCATTATCATAATCAAAATTAAAACTACATAAAATTTGATATATTGAATAACCAATTAATAAACTAATAATAATTTGACTTAAAAAATATGTTTCATTAATAATGAGAGATAAGCAATTAAATAAAATTATAATTAATGAAAATATTATATAAAAAATTTTGAATATTATATTTCTTTGATTTAATGTACTTATATCATATAATAAAAAAAAAAATGGAATTATTATAATTATATTTTCACAAGGAATTCCCCAACCAATACCACAATCATGGACTTTATATTCATTTTTGAAAAAAAATGGATTTTTATCATTAAATGTAAGTTTTATAATTGATGAAAAATAATGACAAAAAGAAAATATTTCAATTAATATAAATGATATAAAAATATTATTATAGTTATCAATAAATAAAATTAGAAATAAAAATAAGAAAAAATTATTTGTTATTTTTGATATTAATAAAATATTTTTTTGATATTCAGAAAATAATTTTTGTATTTTTTCTGAATACATTAAATCATATTTATTTCTTTCATTTAATTTTTTAAAACATAAGAGTAAAAATGAAATAGTTATTAAAATTATTGAAAAAATAATTCTCATTTTTTTGGATTTTCTTTTTGGATTATTCACTCTTGTATTCATTTATTATTTTTTTAAATATATATATTTAATTATATTTTATTAAAGGAAATAAAAAAGTCAATTTAATTACTTACTAAAAAATTAATAATAAATGTCTGATGATGAAAATCAAAATTTAAAAAGAGAAGAATATGAACAAAAAGAAGGAAAAAATCCTTTAAATGAAGATAATAATAAAATTTTAATAACAGAAGTAAATACCCTAAAAAAAAAAAAAAAAAATAATGAAAGAAGAAATTATTTATCACAAAAATTAAATAACTTAAATGTATCAAATAATTTAAAAAATGAAATATCTTCAGGAATTGAAAAAGCAAAAGAAAATTTTAAAAATGATTTTATTAATCAACCAAATATAATAATAAAAAACAATCCAAATAATTTAAAATTAATATTAGAAAAATCAAAATCATCAAATCAAAATTTGATGTCAAAAGATGCATTAAAACAGTTAAAATTATTAAAAATTTCTGAAGAAAATACAATAAATTCAATTACAAAATTAGAAAAAAATAAAAAATTAATTGAAAATGAAAGTATAAAAACAATTAAAGGTGGAATTGTAGAAGAAAATATAAGAATTGCTAAAATAAATTCAATAGAAGATAAAAGAAATTTATTACAAATGAAATTAGAAAATATAAATAATCAAATTGAACAAATAATGAATAATAATAAACCAAATAAAAAAGAAATTATTTCTAATTTTTTAGAAAATTTTGAAAAAGATAAAGAAGAATATCAATTAAAAGTTAAAGAATATGAAAAAAAATCAAAAGAAATAAAAGAAAAAATGAAAAAAGATAAAATAATAACATCAAAAAGAAGAGAAAAAGAACTTGAACAAAATAATAAAGAAGATTTAAATAAAAAAGAAAAATTATTACTAGAAAATAAAGAGAAAGAACATAAAATATTTTTAAAAAGAAAAAAAGAAATAGAAGACAAAATTGAAATAGCAAAACCATTTATAAAAGAAAAATTAACAAAATCTGAAAAAGATTATTTATATTATAAAAATAATGAAAAATATAAATTAAATGAACAAATATTAATTGATAGAGTAAATATGCAAAAAAAAGAATTTATAACTCAAGAAGAATTAAAAGAAAATTATGAAAAAATAAAAGAACAAAAAGAACTTTTACAAGAAGAAATAAAAGAAAAAAAAAGAAAATTAAAAGAAATGTGGATTAATCGAAGTCAAATATTACCATCTTTCAAAAGTCAAATTAGTAAAATTTGTGAAGAAGATGATAAAGAAAAATATATGAATTATGATGATAAAAAAAAAAAAATTGCAGAATTAGAAAATCATAAAATTGAATATTCAAAAAATAATATTCCAAAACCTTTAATTAGTAAAAAATTAAAAACTTTAAGAGAAAAAAGATTAATAAAAGAAGATAAAAATAGTGTTCTTTTAACAGAAAAAAATAATAAAAAAAGAAAAAATTTTTATTATGTTTCTCCCCCAAAAAAAAAAATTGAAAATTATAATTCACAAAAAGAAATAAATAATTCAAATCAAAAATATTCAGATGAAGAAAATTTAAATAGTTTAATTTCAAAAAGACAAAAAAGATTTTTAAAACCAATACAAATTCTTCATCCAAAACCAGAAAAACCAATAAATTATTTAGATGAAATAATTAAAAAAAAACAATTAAATGAAAAAAAATCATATAAAAAAATTAAAGTTAATATTAATAATTCTGAAACTCAAACTGGAAATATTATTGAAGAATTAAATATTATTAAAGGACAAACTGATGTTTTGGATAATGAAGTTAAACAAAAAAAAGAATTTATTAAATTAAATGGAGGTTATGAACAAAATCCTTTATTAGGTGATGAATTAGGAGATATGCTTATTGAATCTATACAAGCCAAATTAAATGTTATTAGTCAATTAAAAAGAAAATAAAAAATATATTGTATTATTATTATATTATATTGTAGGAAAAACTCAATATTTAATTTTTTTATTATATTTCTAAAAAAAAATAATCACTATGAATTATTATATATTTTAAAGTTAACTATTTCATTTTTCTTTAATGTAATATTATTTATAAATATTTTTTTTAATTTATAAAAATAATTTAAATCATATTACTATATGATTTTATATAAATAGATAATTTTATTGATTTAATTATATTTAAAAATCAAAGAAAAAACATTTTAAATATTGAATAATTATATTTGAATTAATAAATATGATAAATTAATTATTTTTCCATAATTTTATTAATATAAATTTAGCATTTTTTCTTTTTAAATTTCATAATTTTTTCATTTCTATAATATTAAATTAATATAGTGAATTGTGTATTTAAATAAACTTTGTTTTAATTTATTATTTTCAACTTGATTTTCATTTATTGTTTTTATTATTAAAAAATATCAAAATTAAACTGTTTAAATTAAATTATTAATTTTTACTATATTTTAAATTAATTAATAATTTCTAATTTCCATTTATTGTTATATATGAAAATTATATATCTTCATTTTATTATTTTATATTATTATTTAATATATATTATAATAAAATTCAACATTAATTTTTTTAATGAAATAATAGTAATCAATCTATCTTTTAAATTTATTAATATTGTTAAGAATATATTAAATATTTTTATATCATCTATTATATTTTAATAAAAAAAATAAAAATGTTTTGATAAATGTATTAATCAATCAATTGATTTCCTATTAATATTTTATTTGAAAATAATATAAATTTAATTAATTTAAAATTAATTTTACTTTATCATTACTTTATTTTATTGTATAAAATAATTTAATTTAATATATTATGTCATCAACTAAACAAGATAATCTAACAAATAGAGAATATTTAAATTTAGGTTCATGTTGTATATCATTAATGTTTTTCGGTTCAATAAATTGTTGGAATCATATTCTTCCAATTTATTTAAAAAGACATTTTGAAGAAGATGAAACATCAAATAAATATTATATTGAAAATTCAATTTTACAAAACTCATTTCATTTATCAATTCAAATATTAATATTTTCAAATTTATCAAAATTTTTTGGAACATACTTTAACAAATATTTAGGATTAAAAAATACATTATTAATAAGTTACTTTCTTTTAATATTATCAAATTTAATTTTATTTCTTTTTAATGGATTTTTCCATACATATATATCAATTATATTATATTCAATTTCAAATGGAATAAGTTTTTTAGCAATTTTAGAAGAAATGTGGAAAATATTTCCAATATCAAGAGGTCTTATTACAGGAATATTAAATTGTTCAAATAATTTTGGAATATTTATTTTTAATCCTTTATATGATTATTTACAAAGTGATAGAATATTTCTTATAATTAATATAACATTTTTTACTATTGGTTGTGTATCAATATTATTTACTTTAAATATAAAAGAAACAAAGAAAAAAAAAAGAAGAGGAAGTTTTCAAGAAAGTTCTAGTAAAGATATATTAAGTGAACAATTAAATGAAGAAGAAGAAAATATAGATGATGATAATATAACTGAAAAAGATAATCCAAGTAAAGAAGGAAATGATTTATTGAAAATGTTATCTGAAATATTCTCATTTAAATATGTTTATATAATATCTTCTTTTTTATTATTATTAGCAAGTGTTTATATTGTTTCAATATCATATTTATCTTTTATGTATTTAAATACTATTCCTATGATTTCATATAAAAAAATATATTTTTATATTTATATGATAAGTTATTCTGTTTCTTCTATTGTATTTGGTTATTTATATGATTTTAAAGGATTTAGAAATAGGATTATTTATTTAATTACTAGTTATAATTTTTCACTTTTACTTTTTATTCCTTTATTTAAAATGTCTTTTTTAATTTTTATTATTGAAATTATTAATGCTTCTGCTTTAGGAGGCGTAAATACTATGTTTCTTCCTGTTTTTTATAAAGAATTTTCATCTGAGTTTTGTTTTAGAATTATGGGATTGACTTTATCTTTAAGTTCAATTGTATATTTTGTTATTCCTATTTTAATGAAAAAATTAGTTTTTAATTTATTTGGTTGTATTGTTTTTTATATTTTTGCATTTTTACTTAATATTGAAGCATATAGTTTAATTACTAATTTCTTATATCCAGTTAATTTAAGTTTATTATCCAAAGAGCAAGAATATAAAATAGATTTAAATAAACAAGATGAACTAAGAGAACTAGCAACAGAATAATAAAACCCAAATAAAAAAAAAAATTAAAACTAAAATATTATTTAATTTAATTTAATTTAACATAAAATACTAAAAATTTTAAAAAAAAAAAGTAAATAATGAAAAATAAATATAAACTAATAATCCTATTCTCAATAATAATATCAATATCAAATCAAAATAACTTTAAATTAACCTCAAATGACATAAAAAACAATGAATATATTCCAAAAGAATTTACTCCATATGACAAAGACATAAATCCATCATTTAAATGGGAAAATATTCCAAAAGGAACAAAAAGTTTTGCATTTAGTGTTGAAGATCCAGATGCACCTTCTGGTTTATTTTATCATTGGATTTTAATTAATATAAATAAAAATATTAATTCTATTAATAAAAATTCTATTGTTGGGAAAGAAATTAATAATTCTTGGGGACAATTAAAATATAAAGGACCTCAACCTCCTTATGGTGTTCATCATTATCATTTTGTTGTTTATGCTTTGGATACTAAGATTTTAAGTGTTAGAAGTTATGAAGATTTTCAAAGTCAAGTTAATCAACATTTAATTGCAAAAGCTGAAGTTGTTGGATTGTTTGAAAGTCAGAATTAAAGTTTTTTTTTGTAATAAAAAAATGATTGTTTTTTGAATTTTTTTTTTTTTTTTTTTTTTTTTTTTTTTTTTTTTTTTTTTTTTTTTTTTTTTTTTTTTTTTTATTTTTTTTTTTTTATTA
>Ga0256407_10013914_pt1 | contig 10684 bp, 6 predicted proteins | sample RumenRJG_04DNA_FD_193489 | JGI IMG/M metagenome (GOLD analysis project Ga0256407, IMG submission 193489) | Bovine rumen microbial communities from Lethbridge, Alberta, Canada - RJG_04 | ecosystem: Host-associated > Mammals > Digestive system > Stomach > Rumen | place: Canada: Alberta | collected... | reverse complement strand
CCCGTTCTAATTTTATATTTAACTTTTCTAGCTGGAGGAAAAAATTTGAAAATAGATATTCAACAACATGATTTAGTACCAAAGCATGAAGTTATTTCAGAATCTGAAAAAGAAGTATTACAACAGAATTCTGATTTTGATATTAATAACCTTCCAAAAATTAAAATTAATGATCCTGTAGTTAAAGAGCTCGCTAAGAGCAATGCTATTTCTGCGGGTGATGTTTTGAGAATTACACGTAATAGTAAAACTGCTGGAGAATTTATTTCATATAGAATTGTTATTGAAGGTTAGATAATTAATATAATATTAGAGTAAGTTTATATTGTTTAATTTCTGTATTTTTTGTTTTTTTAGAAATTCATTATAAATTAGTTTGAGATGAATTATCTTTTAAATAGATAGTTGGGAGTAAATTAAGAATAATGATTTAAAAATAATAGATAAGTTAAATTTCATTTATTTTATTTTTATTGTTTAATTTATTTTATATATGTTTATATAATGCTGGAGGAAGTCAATGACAGATAATAACTGGAAGTTAGTTGATTCATTTTTTGACAAATATGATTTAGTTGATCACCATATTAAATCATATAATGATTTTGTGAATAATAGAATTCAGAAAATTATTGACATTAGCGAACCTATTGTTATTGAAAACGATGAAACTGATGAGAAAACTGGTGAAATCAAAAAGGTTAAATATACTGTGAAAACTGGTCAAGTTACAATCAGAAGGCCATTTACCCGTGAAGCAGATGGTTCTAATAGTGATATTTATCCTACTGATGCAAGACTTAGAAATTTGAACTATTCTGCACATATGTACCTTGATATGGCATTAAATAAGGATGATGAAGATAATCCTTTAGAAAAGGTTTACATTGGAGAATTGCCTGTAATGTTAAAATCTGACTACTGCTATCTCAATGGTCTTTCTGCTGAAGAGTTATTAGAACATAATGAAGATCCTCAGGATTTAGGTGGTTATTTTATAGTAAATGGTTCTGAAAGAGCTGTTGTAACTATGGAAGAAATTGCACCTAACAAGGTTATTCTTGAACGTGTTAAAGAAATTGAAGATAGGCATGCTAAAGCAGTTGTAACTTCAATTAGAAGTGGTTTCAGAGCTAGAATTACTTTAGAATATAAAAAACCACGTAAAAATAAAGCGTTTTTAAGAGTATCTTTCCCTTATGTTCCGGGTGAAATACCATTAGTTATTTTGTTAAGAGCTTTGGGTTTATCAACTGATGAGCAAATAATTACTAAAATTTCTGAATCAAATAATAATTTCCAAATGATTATTGCAGATGATATTAAAGTTTCTGAAGAAGCTCTCAAGTTAGATCCTGCTGAAATGCAAGATTTATCAATTGAAGAGAGAAATGAATATTTAACTACTGCTGCAATTAAATATATTGGAAATCGTGTTGCTTTTAAAATGTCTGAAGATTATCGTATTCAACGTGCTGAAGAAGTAATTGACCGTTACTTATTGCCTCATTTAGGAGATAGTAAAGAAAAACGTGCGGATAAAGCTACCTACTTAGCTGAAATGACTGAAATGTTACTTGAAGTTATTCATGACCAAAGAGAACCTCACGATAAGGACCATTATACTAATAAAAGACTCAGAGTTTCTGGAGATTTAATGGAAGATTTATTCAGAGTTGCTTTCACTAATTTAACTAGAGATATGGGTTATCAACTTGAAAGAAGTATTTCCAGAGGTAAAGAACTTTCCATTAAACAGGCAGTTCGTAGTGATGTTTTAACTGAAAACATTAAGCACGCAATTGCTACAGGTAATTGGGTTGGTGGAAGAGCTGGTGTAAGTCAGCTTTTAGATAGGACCAGTTACATGGGTACTCTTTCTCATTTAAGACGTGTTGTATCTCCATTAACAAGAAGTCAACCTCACTTTGAAGCAAGAGATTTGCACCCAACTCAGTTTGGTAAGATTTGTCCTAATGAAACTCCGGAAGGACCAAATTGTGGACTGGTAAAGAATTTAGCTTTAATGTGTAATATCTCTGAAGGTTCTGATGAACAACAAATTAAAGAAATAATTAAAACTATGGATGTTGAATTGATTTAAGGGGGTGAAATGTTGACTAAATATACTGATAATGATATAATTGATGCTTATAAGTTTTTTGGATTTGATAAAGTTGTTACTCGTAAAAAAATTAGAGATGCTTTTGAGGAATTAGCTAAAACCCATCATCCGGATAATGGCGGTGATGAAGAAAAAATGGCTGAAATTAATTCCCACAAAGAAGCTATTGAAAGTTTTTTCAAATCCCATAAAAAATTAGGAAAAAATACTAGGCTCAGCAAAGCATTCGAAGAAGTTTTTGAAGACATTGAAAACTTTGTGCATCCTGAAGAAAATGTGGAAGATGCTGTTAAGAATGAAGATGCAGACTCAGATAATGAGGTTTTAAGTGAACAAGTCCCTGAAGAAGATTTTAAACAGGAAGAAGTAATAGAAACTCCAGTAACTACAAATAATCTTAAAACAAAAATCTACATTAATGGTGAGCTTTTTGGAACTTGTGATAATCCTGTTGAATTTACACAAGAAATGAGAGAAAAAAGAAGAAAAGGTCAAGTTTCCCATGAAATGAACATTACTTATTATGAAGATAATAATGAGATTTATATTTTCAATGATCCGGGTAGGGCTAGAAGACCTTTAATTATTGTTAAAGATGGTCAACCTCTCCTTACTGAAGATTATCTTAATAAAGTTGCAAACGGTAAATTAAAATGGGATGATTTAATTGAAAAAGGTGTTATTGAGTATTTGGATGCTGAGGAAGAAGAAAACTCATATATTGCCATGAGATTGAATGATTTAAATGTTAATCATACTCATTTGGAAATCGACCCTGCTACTATGTTAGGTATCTGTGCAGGTATTATTCCATTTTCAGACCATAATTCCTCACCAAGGAATACTATGGAAGCAGGTATGACAAAACAGGCTTTAGGATTATACGTGTCCAATTATTCTTTCCGTACTGATACTAGAGCTCACTTATTACATCATCCTCAAACTCCAATAGTTAAAACACGTATCATTGACTCAACTAATTATGATTTAAGACCTTCTGGTCAGAACTTTGTTGTTGCATTAATGAGTTATGAAGGATATAACATGGAAGATGCAATGGTTATTAATAAAGGTTCTCTTGAAAGAGGATTAGGCAGGTCTTCATTTTTCAGATCATATGACACTTCCGAAAAAAGATATCCTGGTGGTCAGGAAGATAACTTCGAAGTGCCTGATAAAAACATTAAAGGATACCGTTCCGAAGAAGCTTATAGGCACTTGGATGAGTATGGTGTTGTTAATCCGGAATCATATGTTGAATCTGGTGATGTATTGATCGGTAAAACTTCACCACCAAGATTTTTAGGTGAATTTGATGAATTAGCTAGTGCTGCAGAAAAAAGAAGAGAAACTTCTGTAACTGTACGTCATGGTGAAAAAGGTATCGTTGATGCTGTTTTATTAACTGAAACTATTGAAGGTTCCAGACTTGCTAAAATTAGAGTTAGAGACACCAGACAGCCTGAATTTGGTGATAAATTTGCATCAAGACACGGTCAGAAAGGGGTTATTGGTTTAATTTTATCTCCTGAAGATGTTCCTTTCACAGAGTTTGGTGTTGTACCTGATTTGATAGTTAATCCTCACGCTATTCCTTCAAGGATGTCTGTGGGTCAGGTGCTTGAGATGGTTGCTGGTAAAGCAGGATGTCTTGAAGGAGAACGTATTGACGGTACTCCATTTAATAAAGAACTTGAAAAAACAATTAAACAATATCTTTTAAATCATGGATTTGAGTCTGCAGGCTGTGAATCATTATATAGTGGTGTGACTGGTGAAAGAATTGAAGCAGAAATCTTCGTTGGAGTAGCATATTATCAAAAATTACACCACATGACTACTGATAAAGTTTATGCTCGTTCTAGAGGCCCTGTACAAGTACTTACACGTCAACCTACTGAAGGTAGGGCTCGTGAAGGTGGTTTAAGGTTTGGAGAGATGGAAAGAGATTGTCTTATTGCGCATGGTGCAGCTTTAACCTTAAAAGAAAGGCTTTTAGATGAATCTGATAAATATGAAGCAATTGTTTGTGAACATTGTGGAATGTTGGCTGTTGAAGACAAAAATAGAAATAAAAAATATTGTCCAATTTGTGGAGATGTAGAAACTTATCCAGTTGAGATATCTTATGCATTTAAATTGTTATTAGATGAACTTAAAAGTTTATGTATCTTCCCTAAATTAGTTTTAGGAGACAAAGCATAATTTGAAGGAGCTGGTACATTGAAAGAATTTATCAAAAAAATTGAAAGAATTAACTTTGGATTAATGTCTCCAGAAGATATTCGTAAGATGTCTGTTGTTCGTGTTGAAACTCCAGATACTTATGACTCTGACGGTTATCCAATTGAAAACGGTTTGATGGACCCTCGTTTAGGAGTTTTAGACCCTTCACTCAGATGCCACACCTGTGGTGTTAGAGGTGGAGATTGTCAAGGACACTTCGGTAGTATTGAACTTGCAAGACCAGTTCTTCATGTTGGTTTTGGAGATATTATTCATAAAATATTACGTTCAACCTGTAATGAATGTGGACGTGTTCTCTTATCTGATGATGTTTTAGAAGATTATAGGGAAAAAATAGCTGATGCTATGGACCATAAAGAGAATTTAGAGGATGTTTTGAAAAAAATTCAAAATGAAGCTAAAAAAGTTGAAATGAATGAATCAAAACAAAACGATATCGTTGATAAAGTCATGGATGAGATTTATCCTGAAAAAGATGATGAATATGACGATATTGACCGTGAAGACATCTTATTGAAAATTCTAAATCAACTTTATGCTGAAGCATACATGAAAAGAGACGATGCTGAAGATAAACATTCATTCAAATTTATCGATCCAAAACAACTCTGTCCTCACTGTAGGAAAAACCAAAATTTAGCAGATATTGAAGCAAGTTATGATATATTAGAAGCTAAACATACTGAAGATATTAATAATATTAAAGAAAATATCCGTTCTAATATTGAAAGTGATTATACTAAAAAAATTGAAAAAATTGATGCTAAACTCTCTGAACTTAATGAAAAGGATGATGCTGATGCTATTTCTAATTTAGAAGAAGAAAGAGCTAAATTAGTTGAAGAACAAGAGTTAAAATCTGATAAAAAGTTCAGCAATGAATTTAAAAAACGCATTAGTGATTATGTTGCAGAGTATGTTAAAAGTCTTGTTCAGGAATCCATTATTTTGGATAAACCTACAACTATCAGTCAGGGAGATTATAAGTTAACTGCTTCTGAAATCAGGGAAAGATTGGAAAGGATTAATGATGAGGATATTTTTGTTTTAGGTATTAATCCTGAAGTTGCCAGACCTGAATGGTTAGTTTTAACTGTATTGCCTGTTCCTCCAGTAACTGTAAGGCCGTCTATTACTTTAGATACTGGTGAACGTTCAGAAGATGATTTAACTCATAAATTAGTTGATATTTTACGTATTAATCAAAGATTAGTTGAAAATATGGAAGCTGGTGCTCCTCAATTGATTGTTGAAGATTTATGGGATTTATTACAATATCATGTTACTACTTACTTTGATAATGAAGCTAGTGGTGTTCCACCGTCCAAACACAGATCAGGCAGACCTTTAAAAACCTTAACTCAAAGGTTAAAAGGAAAAGAAGGAAGATTCAGGTCAAACCTATCAGGTAAACGTGTAAACTTCTCAGCACGTACTGTAATCTCTCCGGATCCAAACATCAGTATTAACGAAGTAGGTGTTCCTGAAATGATTGCAAAAGAGGTAACCGTACCTGCTTATGTAAACGACTGGAACATTGATGAAATTAGAACTTATGTTGAAAACGGTCCTAATGTACACCCTGGTGCAAATTACATGATCAGTGAATCTGGAAACAGAAGAAAAATCAATGAAGATACTAAAGAGTATATTTTAGAGAATTTAAAACCTGGTGATGTTGTAGAAAGACACTTGAAAGATGGAGATATGGTTTTATTCAATCGTCAACCTTCACTTCACAGAATGAGTATGATGGCTCATGAAGTAAGGGTATTGCCTTATAAAACTTTCAGATTAAACTTATGTGTATGTCCTCCATACAATGCAGATTTCGATGGGGACGAAATGAACATGCACGTTTTCCAGACTGATGAATCCCGTGCAGAAGCAAAATCATTAATGCGTGTACAGGAACATATTTTATCTCCAAGGTTCGGTGGACCAATTATCGGTGCAATTCACGACCACATTTCCGGAGCATATTTGTTAACAAGAAAATCAATGAAATTCACAGAAGAACAAGCATTGCAAATAATCCGTAAGTCACATTTAGCAATTCCTGAAAATGATGGTGAAAAATGGTTATTAAAATCTGAATCTCAGGAAAGTCCTGAAATTGAAAGGGAAATTGCTAAAAAGACCAAAAATGTTCGTGGAACCAAAGCAGATAAAGAAGCTTATCTCAATACTTTAGATTTAACTGAAGACGAAATATCTAAACGTCTTAAAGCAAACAAATGGAATGATGAAGAAAAAGAAATCATCAAATCCATTGCACGCAAACGTATTGCTGATGAAATCACTGCTAAATATTCATCTGATAATCAAGATAGTGCTGATTCAATCATTGAAAAATTGAACGGTGAAGAATGGACAGGTAAAGAGTTATTCTCATTACTTTTACCAAATAACTTAAATTTAACTTATAAGGCTGAAATTTGTACTAAATGTGGCCAATGTGACAGAATTTTACGTGAAGCTCCTGATTTGGATGTTGTTGATTATGATAAATTATGTCCTATTGATGCATATGTCATGATTGAAAACGGTATCTTAAAACATGGGGTTGTTGATGAGAAAGCATATGGATCCATGTCAGGTCAAATTTTAGATAAAATTGTTAAAGAATATGGTCCTGGAAGAGCTAAAGAATTCTTAGATAGGGCTACTGACTTAGCTATCTGTGGAATTATGGTAACCGGTATTACAACCAGTTTAAATGATGAAGAAATTCCAGAAGAAGCCCAAGACAGAATTAACGAGCACTTACAAAAATCAGAAGAAAAAGTAGACAGGTTAATTGATGCTTATAACGAAGGTTTCCTTGATGCTTTACCTGGTAGAAGTTTAGAAGAAACTTTGGAAATGAGAATTATGCAAGTTCTCGGGGAAGCCAGGGATAAATCTGGTGAAATCGCAGAAGATTACTTAACTATGGAACACAACCACTCTGTTGTAATGGCACGTACAGGTGCTAGGGCATCTATGTTGAACTTAACACAGATTACTTCTTGTGTAGGTCAACAGGCAGTTAGGGGTGGACGTATCCACAGGGGTTATATTGAAAGAACCTTACCTCACTTCAAAAGAAACGAATTAGGGGCAAAGGCAAAAGGATTTGTACATTCAAGTTATAAATCCGGATTAGACCCAATTGAATTCTTCTTCCACGCTATGGGGGGAAGAGAAGGTCTTGTAGATACTGCGATTCGTACAGCACAATCCGGTTATATGCAAAGAAGACTTGTAAACGCACTTCAAGATTTACAGGTAAAACCATCAGGACTTGTAACTGATAATCAAAGTAATGTTGTTCAAAGAATCTTTGGTGACGATGGTGTAGATCCAGCTAAAAGTGACTTTGGTATAGCAGCAAACTTAGATAAACTTATTGAAGAGATTAAATTAGAAGAAAAATCTCATGAAATATCTCAGGAAGGTAAATAAGGGGTGTAAATATGGATGAATTAATTGAAAAAGTGCAAAATACTTTGGAAGAGCGTAATATTTGCATTCCAGATGGTTATGATATTAAAAATGTTTTAGTAGATTATGAATCAATTGATATAACTGATGAAATCTTTGAAGAAATAATTGCTAAATTTAAAAATATTAATTTAGTTTGTGATTTATTAAATAAATTTAATATGGATTTTGTTGAATTTTCACAAACTTTAGAGGCAAATAATATTGAAATATTGGATTATTATTATATTAAAAATATTTTTGAAAAATTAAATAATAATCAAATTTCCGATGAAGAATTTGAAGCTGTTGTCAATGAAATTATAGTTATCGATAAAGTTTTAAAAGTTTTATTTGATAAAGGTATTGAATTCCCTAAAGGCTATGTTGAAGATTTGGCAAATGCTTATACTCGTCGTGATTTAACTGATGATGAGTTAGATAAACTTGCAGATAAATTAAAAATTGCCTATGACCGAGCTCATGTTGAAGCTGGAGAGGCTGTTGGAACAGTAGCTGCACAATCTGTTGGTGAACCCGGTACTCAGATGACTATGCGTACTTTTCACTATGCAGGGGTTACTGAATTAAACGTAACATTGGGTCTTCCAAGACTTATTGAAATTGTTGATGCAAGAAAAGATATTGCGACTCCAACAATGGATATTTATTTCGAAGAAGACAAACGTTATGATGAAGAATTTGTTAAAACTTTAGCTAATAAAATTGGTAAAAGTACTATTAACGATATTCTTGATGACTTTAATTTGAATTATGCTGAAATGCAAGTTGAAGCTACATTGTCAGATAAAAAAATTGATGAAAGAAGACTTGTTAAAGAGGATATTATTCAGAAAATAGAAGCTGACTTCAAAAAAGATAAACCTGAAATTAATGGTAATCTTATAATAATTAAGCCTAAGCAGGATGGAGAGGAAAGACATAGGATTCGTAACCTCCGTTTATTAGCTGATAAAGTCCGTGATTTACAAATCAGTGGTGTTAAAAAGATAGGTAAGGTTATTATTCGTAAGGATGAGGAATGGGTTATTCACACAGAAGGATCCAATCTTAAAGAAATTTTATCTCTTGATGGAATTGATCCTAAAAGAACCACTACAAACAGTATTCGTGAAATTGAAGATGTTTTAGGTATTGAAGCAGCTCGTCAATCAATTATTAATGAAGCAAATAATACTCTCTCAGAACAAGGACTTACTGTTGATGTAAGACATATTATGTTAGTTGCAGATATCATGACTTCCGAAGGTGAAGTTAAATCTATTGGAAGACATGGTATTAGTGGTGAAAAATCAAGTGTTTTAGCACGTGCAGCTTTTGAAGAAACCGGTAAACATTTACTTAACGCAAGTATTCGTGGTGAAGTGGATGATTTAACTGGTATCATCGAAAATATTATTATTGGACAACCAATACCTCTTGGTACCGGATCAATCGGTGTCAAAATGGCAAAAAATGAATAGGAGGCTAGATGATGGACGTAGATAGAGGAATCAGAGTAGCTGTCGACACAGGTGATGTGACTTTAGGCTCTGAAAAATCAATTCAATCTTTAAAATTAGGAAAAGGTCAGCTCGTTGTTGTTGCTCAAAATGCTCCTAAAGATATTATTGAAGATGTTGAATATTATGCAAAACTCTCAGAAATTCCTTGTCACATTTATGATGGAACAAGTGTTGAATTAGGTTCTGTTTGTGGTAAACCTTTTACCGTTGCTACATTAATCGTTAACGATCCAGGAGATTCTACTATATTAGACGATTTGAGGTAGATTTACGTGTCTATTAAATTTGGTGCAAATGAAATAAGATTCATAGCTCTATTTGAAAACATGACTGGAGCAATGGTTAAGGATTGCATTATCGATGATGATAACAATAAGGTTACTTTCGTTGTTAAGCAAGGAGATATGGGATTAGCTATAGGTAAACGTGGAAGTACCGTATCAAAAGTTCAAAGAGCAGTAGACAGAGGGGTTGAAGTCATTGAATTCAATGAAGACCCTGAACAATTTATCAGAAATATTTTATCTCCGGCCGAGTTGCAAAGTGTAAAAATTTCAACCAGAAAAACCGGAGAGAAAATTGCTACTGTTTCAACAGACAATACCAATAAGCGTATTGCTATTGGTAAAAATGGTATTAACATTGAAAGGGCTAAATTATTAGCTAATAGACTTCATAATATAGACAATATATTTTTAAAATAGCTTTTTTTAAGCTATTTTTAATATTTTTTTATTTCATTTTTTTTAAATTTACTTTTTTTTAATTTTTTGACTTGAAAAAACCATACCTTTATAAAGGTTAAAAAAGATATTTTAATGTAAGATATCTATACTTATTCAAACTTGACTATGTGTGCTTTTTGTCAATGTTTCATTATCCAGGATATCTTTGTTTTAGATAAAATTCGATATTTTTTATCTAATTAATTATTATTTACTAATTTATATCTTTGAATTTAGATTGTACTGTTAGTGAGCAGTATAAATCGCAGCGGTGGATTCATAGATATGTTTTTTGACAAAATGTTTAGAGGAAAAAATTATGCCAGGACTTTTTGCTGCAAAAAAACTTAAAAAGAATAGACAAAATTTTAAGTGGAAAGATGTGGATTACAAAAGGAAAGCTTTAAGATTAGATGTTAAAGCAGACCCTCTTGAAGGGGCTCCTCAAGCTAGAGGTATTGTAATCGAGAAAGTAGGGATAGAAGCAAAACAACCTAACTCTGCTATTCGTAAATGTGTACGTGTTCAATTAATTAAAAACGGTAAACAGTTAACTGCTTTCGCACCGGGTGACGGAGCTATCGGTTTTATCGATG